>Ga0222712_10000527_pt1 | contig 49677 bp, 34 predicted proteins | sample C33_657DmetaG_FD_165043 | JGI IMG/M metagenome (GOLD analysis project Ga0222712, IMG submission 165043) | Estuarine water microbial communities from San Francisco Bay, California, United States - C33_657D | ecosystem: Environmental > Aquatic > Marine > Unclassified | place: USA: California... | reverse complement strand
TTGGTGAACTATTATGGTTTATCGAAGGATCAGGTGATGAACGTAGATTAGCAGAACTCACACACGGCACAAGAGATGGCGCTGTTACTATCTGGACACCAAATGCATTAGCACCATACTGGAAACCTAAGGCCAAGTTCGAAGGCGACTTAGGTCGTGTATACGGAGTACAATGGCGTCATTGGCGCACTCCTGTGGAACACAAAAAAGAAACATTTAAAGACGATTTTGGTAGCACATACAATCGTCACAGTACATTACATATCAAAGAGGTCGACCAACTATCTATGTTAATAGAAGGTATAAAAAAAGACCCGAACGGACGAAGACATATATTATCAGCATGGAATCCCGGAGAGTTAGACTTGATGGCCTTGCCCCCGTGTCATGTAATGGCTCAATTTTATGTAAGCAATAATAAATTGAGCTGTCAGATGTATCAACGAAGTTGTGACATGTTTTTAGGTGTACCCTTTAACATCGCAAGCTACTCCCTCTTAACAGCGATGATAGCTCAAGTGTGCGATTTGGGTGTAGGAGAGTTTGTTCATACTCTAGGTGACGCACACATATACTTAAATCATGTAGAGCAGGTAAAAGAACAGCTAACACGTGAACCCTTACCGGCCCCCCAACTTTGGTTAAACCCTGATATCACAGACATTAACAGGTTTAAACCGCAAGATATCAGACTTGATGGGTATACTAGTCACGGTGCTATTAAAGCAGAAATGGCTGTATGAAATTTATTGTAACTGGCGGCGCAGGGTTTATTGGTCACAATGTTGTTCTGCAACTCAAAAAACTAGGTCACGATTGCTTTGTCATTGACAGCATAACAGACTATGGATTCTTAGATAAATCTGAACTAGAATATTTAAATCAATCTCGCCTGGCTCGGATGGACACTCCTGTGCACCATTTAGATATCAGGGAACAAAAACCTATTGAAGATTTCTTTAGAGCATTTCATGACTGTGATGCTGTGATACATTTGGCTAGTTTTCCTAGACAAAAAGTAGTTAACCAAAATCCTGTTGTGGGATCAGAAGTCATGAGTACTGGATTAGTTAATCTTTTAGAACTTGCCAAAGCATTTAAGATTCCAAAGTTTGTTTATATTAGTAGTTCAATGGTTTATGGAGATTTCAAAGATGATGTTACAGAAGATTACAACTGCTGTCCACAAGGTCAGTATGGCATTCTTAAACTTGCCGGGGAATGGTTGGTTAAAGATTATAGCCGCCGTGGTTGCTTTAACCACACTATTATTCGCCCTAGTGCTGTTTACGGTGAGTACGACGTTGAGGATCGAGTCGTATCAAAATTTATGCTCGCGGCCATGCGAGGAAGCACTCTCAACGTTAATGGGGCAGGAGAGACGTTAGACTTTACCTATGTTGAAGATGCCGCACGTGGTATTGTACAGGCCACGTTGAGTGAAAATACCAATAACAAGACTTATAATATTACAAAGAGTCACAGCACTACATTGTTGCAGGCTGCACAACTAGCATTGAAATTAGCCGGTGGCGGAAGATTAATTGTTAAAGATAAAGATGCTGACTTCCCTAGTCGAGGTGCATTGAATATCGACGCTGCTCGTAGAGATTTTGGATTTGATCCTATTGTAGATGTAGAAGAAGGCTTTCAGCGTTACCATCGCTGGTTTACAGAAAGCCCTTATTGGCAACAACGTTTAAAGTGATTTTGTAACCAAGCCCAGCTATAGGTTTTCATAATCTCGTCATAATTGCCACCGACTGCATTATAGTACTCGGTGGCATCTTTTGATCCACGCAACGACCATTCTGCGTTAGGACCCCGTGCAACTGTACACCAAGTATGCAACCGGTGTTCGGTTTCCAGTGTAGGATCTACGGTCATATAATGTCGCAGTTTAACTACTTCACGAAATGCTGTACGCCAAGTGGTCCATGGATCGCTGTTGAACTCGGCCACGCCAGAACTGATAGGAACAACTTCGTGTGATTGACTTAGTGTAAAGTCAATGCCCGGATCAGTGGTGTTTAATACTAAATTACGATTGTAACATACCATTGCTTGATGCCCGTACTCCAATCCATTCACAGGATTATGTGCAGTGAACACATAGTGCTTGGGTCCCTGGTAGTAATCAGGCATCCAATACCAATCAAATTTAGTGTCAACTGCTAGCTTTGCAGGCACACAAAAGAACCAAGGTGTGGCACTGGCTTCTGCGGCTGCACGTATGGCTTCTGTGCGCCCATTGACTCCACGTATCCATTTCACGTCATAGTTGTTACTGGTGTACACCAAATGTTCAAAGTGCTTTTGTTCCAATGGTTCCCCGTTACTGATAAACACAATGTCCATCCAGGGATTCTTTGATCGCCTATCGTATTCGTTAATACGCAATACCGAGTCCTCAAGGTAGGGATAATCGTAGATTTGTGTGTCTAAATACTCCTTGATATCGCGGGGTACTAAACATGTAGCACCGCTGACACTACAACGTTGAACCGTGCGGTCTTTCTTACTCCACAAGCAAGTAGATTCTGTGAATCGGGTGTCGGGTTGGTTGGTAAACAACGCATACGGGGTTTTAAATTCATAATTTTTAATTACGTCAACAAGGTTATCCGAATCGTAGACATGCACCGGAGTATCAAACCTTTCCACTGTTTGATCTTTGCAATAGTTAATAACATTAAACCAATCTAATAATTCTAAATCAATCATCTGTTGTTTAAAGCTAGGCACATGAACGTAGAATGTGTCGCCACGTTTTTCATATCCGGTAGGAAAACAATGTATCATTTCACGTTGCTCTTCCGGAGGATGCCATGTAAAGTCAAATTGGTTGTAGTCGCAGATACTACTAATAATCCACACAAACTCTGTGGTGGCTAAATTCATAATGCGTTTAAATACATTAAGATGATTATCTACATAACGTGTTTTCTTTATACTAGGATGATCTACTCGTAATAAATCAAATTGGAATCTATTGAACGTAGAGTTCATAAAGTCCATGTAGAATATCTGCGTAGCACCGGCCTTAATACGTTGATCATGCATATACTTTACACCTGCTTGTCCAGGATATATTGGTCCACCTTCCTTTTGCCACTGTGTACCAAAGCGATATTCGTAGTCGGGTTCAGTGCGATCTGGGTGCCATGAATAATCAAACATACTGTCATTAACCCCTTGTGGTACGATCCAACGATCTCGTTCTGCCAGGCGTGTCACTGTTGATTCTTGTCTAAAGTTCCATTCACGATTATGTACTGTTGTGGGATTAGCAAAGTAGACTTCGCCGTTGCGTTGATGTTGACTAGGGAATACATGTACGTGCGTACTCTCCCAAGGTGCAGGGCGCCAATCAAAATCAAAGTTTGAGTAGTCGTTACCCCCATAAATATACCAGTAGCTACCCGTGCGGCTTTGTGCCGCAGCATCATCTAAGTCTGTTGCAGGCTTTTCAAATTCAAATAAATTTGGCTTAGGGCCAAAGTAAAAAACATCAAACATGTATAATCTTAATAGTCATTACGAAAATATATTTCAGTACTTAGACACTATTGTAGCAGATCCGAGAGTACTTTACCTAATTCCTTATGGGTCAACTCGTCCAGAAGATTTAGAAAATCTAAGCAGGGATATGAGCCACTGGGCAGGTAATCGTGGACCGTTATTTTTATGTCATGACCAAGAGCCCGTTTCTCTTAAAAACAATCTTAAATTGTTTGCCCACGTATGTTGTAATTATGCACAGGGACAGCAGTTCATTTTGGTTACTACCGAAAAGAACAGCGATGATGTTGATGCTGTCCAACAAATGTATAGGTGTCCGGTGGTATATTACTTTCATCACATATTTGCCGCACACGATTGGTTTCGTGGAGTTAGATATGACGCAAGACTTAAACGTCCCAAAGATAGAATACTAAAAAAGAAATATATTTCATTTAATAGACTTACCAGTAGTAAACGTGTTTATCGTAGTTTGTTTGTTAGTGAACTAATACAACGACATATATTAGATCAAGGATATGTTAGTTTTAACGATGTGTGCCCAGACAACAACAAAGATTATGTGAGTAACTTAGCGGAAGCTAGAGATCATGGATTGATCACGCAAGAAATCTTTGTTGAAGCAGTAGATAACATCGCCGCCGCGCCATTGCCATTACGCATAGATTATCAAAATCATGCACACATACCCAATCATAGTTTTGTGCTAAGTGCTGTAGAACAAACGCAAGAGAGCTTTGTGTATGTGGTTACCGAAACTTGTTATTGGGAACGCAAGTGTCACTTAACTGAAAAGATCTTTAAACCTATTGTAAGCCAAATGCCGTTTATCCTAGTAGGCCCCGCACACAATTTAAAGTATTTAAAAGAATATGGATTTAAAACTTTTGGCCATTGGTTCGACGAAAGCTACGACGATATAGAAGATCCCATAGAGCGTATGCATGCAATTGGCGCATTGTTACACGATTTAAGTAATCGCAGTCTAGATGATTTAAGTGAGATGCTATTAGAAATGGTCCCGACCTTAGAATACAATTACAATAGATTCTATAGTCAGGACCTCTTAGACTTTGCATGGGATGAACTTATTACTAATCTAGAGTCTGCGTTTGACCCCAAGAAATACGACTCCATAGACGTTCATGCACAAAATATAAAATAGTATTAAAGGTCATTTGTATAATTGCAATGGTACCCGATATAACTAGACTACCAATGACAAGATAACTAATACCAAACGTAGCCAGACTACCAGTTATACGCCAGCTAATTGTTTTTGCCAGACTACGTTTTGTGGTATCACTCAAGACCTAAACTCTTGCGTATTTTGGTAGCACTAATGTCTGTTACACTTTTATCAAACGTTTCTTGTTCAATCTTATACCCCACATCGCGTCCATACGTGATGTTTACAATATTAGGAACAACTTGAATTTCGTATTGTCCTTGATATACCATATCCAAGTCACGCTTAATAAAGCTCTTAACTTTTTCAATTTCAAATGGGTTACTTCCTTGCCAACCTTGACAATCTCTAATTTGAATAACTACTTGCCCGGTTTTAGCAATAGCACGTTCAAACAATGCACGATGTCCTTCGTGCCACGGTTGCCAGCGTCCTAGCATTTGCACAGTTTCTTGTTGCCAGTCAAACACAGGTCTACGACGATTGTCTAAAATATGTGCGGCAATAAACTCTCCCCACTTTTCAGCATTTTGTTCTGTAATTCTAAAGTCATAAACTTCAGGCGGGATAAAGGCTTTGTTAGTATCTTCGTATCGACCCTTGTCAATGGTATCAACCCAAATAGTCCAGTCTGCTTTAAAGTTATTACGCATTTCAACCAATGGAGCAACAAAGTCACAGATAACATAATCTACATCAGTCATAGCATCTGCTAGTTCACGCATACGTAAACTTTGACGAATACGACCTGCTTCGCTAAAATCCCAATCGTTGTATTTCTTACGCACATCGTCGGCATTAAGCCAACCCACACGTTTTTTATCTGCTTGTAGATGATCTACAATATGTTGTGCTAGATAGGTTTTCCCAGCACCTGGTAATCCCATTACTAATATTCGTTTTGACATATTAACTCCTTTATGTTATTTGCAAAATTTGTTGCTGTTTTTATATCATAGTGAAATCCATCTCGGGCCAAATCAAGTTTGACAAATTCTGGGATGTAGACTATTTGATCTAATTGTTTTTGTAATATTGAATAGTAGCTAAGAGAGTCTACTAGAGTCTCATATAAAACATTAAATTTTTTTACTTCGGATAATATTTTAGTGTTAAGAGAGTTTAATTCGTGCAGACTAGTAGGGCAATCGGGCCAACTAGATCCGCGAAAGTAATTCCATTTTTCTCTTCGCATTTCCTCAGATGTCACGGTGCTCCATTCCGGAATAAACGAATGTATGATTTTTGTATCCCCTTTCCCTTGTTCAAGACGTATTTTAGTTAATAGCTCGCAGAAATCTAAGATCATTATTTCGGTTGATCTAGTGTCTGCAAACACTTGTCTATCCTCATCACTAAGTGAATCATTATGTTCTTCAACCCTGTGTGCAAATGACCAGTGTACCACTATTATTTCAGGTTTTACATATTTTAATATATGTAACAACTTACGTGCAATCCAAAAATTACTGGCTCCATTTAAACTTGCATTAATACATTGCCTATTTAATTGTTGTTCTAGTATAGAAGGCCAAGTGTGGGCAAGTGGACTGCCTAAACCAACAGTAAAACTATCACCAAAGCACCATATTGCCTCTTTTAATTTATCAATTGATTCAGGCCATTCATTGCCCCTAAATCCTCTGCTGTTATAATTATAAACTACATCAAACTGATACAACAGGTAATGATTTTTGTCATGGCAATGTTCAAGAGAATCGAGTCCAAGTTCTTTCCAACCTTTTCCGGATAATGTATATAAATTAAACTCTGGTAAAATCATGAACAGACCTTTACGTTATATAATAATTCAAATCGATCCGCATCAGCGCGGTCATTGACCATGGGTTCTCCACGGATATTTAAACTGGTGTTGAGTAGCATCGGGCACCCAGTCATTACATACCATTTTTCTAATAGCTCTCGTATTCCGCTTCCATCTTTTGGAACAGTTTGTATACGACTAGTGCCATCATGGTGAACGACAGCAGGAAATAACTCAGGTACCCTACAACGACTGACGATTTGCATATACCTACTGTCACTCCAAACGTTAGGCATATCAAAGTACATATCAGCCAACTCCTCCAGAATAACTGGCGCAAAGGGTCTGAATTTTTGTCTACGTTTAATATCATTTACTTTATCCTTAATTTCTTTTCCCCTTGGATCAGCAAGGAGACTGCGATTACCTAATGCCCGAGGACCAAACTCGGCACGTCCCGAAGCCACACCAACAATGCCGCTGTGAAGTAAATGGTCAAGCACATCATTAACAGGATAAGGGCCAGCAATATCATGACCAAGGTACGCATTATTCCAGTCAATTCTTTTACCATACGCCAATGCAGCTGCACCAAGGCTCGAACCAGCATCACCGGGGTTAGGCATAATCCAAATATTTTCAAAATAATCCCCTAGGTTACGATTAGCTAAACAGTTAAGTGCCACGCCGCCCATGTATACTAAGTTAGTAGACCAATTAAAGTCCTTGGCCCTACGCATAACATTGTATATCAAATTTTCTGCAAGTGATTGAGCAGAAGCTGCTAAATCAAATTCAGACACTCCATCTAAGCTATTATCAAGTACACCTATGTGTAAATTCTGTTTAAATGTTACATCCCACTCATTATTAATAAGTTGTGATTTTAATATATTACTAAAATATGATTTACCATACGCTGCCATACCCATGGTAATATATTCTTCGTCCATTGGGTGCAACCCCACTGCTTTGGTCATTGCACTATAAAACAAACCTATACTATGTGGATATTTTTGGCCCCATAGTTTTTTGTATTTTGCACGACCATCAACATATTCTGCACCCCAAATACTTATGGTATCTAACTCGCCAATGGCATCAATTACAACCACTGTTGCCCGGGTGTAGGGACTGGTTTGGAATCCGGCTGCGGTATGACTAAGATGGTGGGGCATATATTTTCGAGGGCATTGTAGTAATGGCTCGAGATAAACAGGATCAGATATATGTTCACGCAGATACTGACCCAAAGTAAAATTATTAAAATTAAACGCAGCACGGTATTGTCCAGAATAGAGTTGTTGTAATTTTTTAAATAACGGGCGTTCGTAATAGGCAATTTTTGCAGGATTGCCATAACTTAGTGCATCTGCTATTAGCCCACTATTTAAATGTTGATCACTCTTGTATTTACTATAACGCTCAGAATGTCCGGCAAAAAGGATTTCTCCTTCTTTGAGAACAGTTACTGATGCATCATGAAATCCAGCCGATATGCCTAATATAGTCATTTACTTTTTCTGCTACTATTCTATGTCCTGCATCAAGGAAGTGACCATGTGGTCCCACAGGGCAACCGTAAGTCCACTCCGACATACTGCTTTTATTAAACCCCATAAAGGATTGTTTGTCAATTTGATTATAATACTTTTCTTTATCGTCAAAGTCTGTATGTCTGTAATGTTCATTTTGAACAGTATTAAGCATAAGACATTTTTTATCAATGGATTTAAAGTATCCTTGTAACAACAATACATTTTGAATCCATTTTTTATGTATAGCCGCATCATTATGATATCTTGAAATATAATTAACAAGATCGTTGCGCCAGGTTGCGTCGTCCCTCTTAAAAAGATTCCCTGAATACCCAGGCCATACATCATAGTATCCATTTTCATCTGCAAATTCCATACGCCCTGGGCTCGGCCAGGCAATGATAACTAAGTCTATATCAGACTCCTGGATTAGCATATCCAATGTTAACCGTATTACTTTATCTGGGCTAGCTGCAGGTTTCCCAAAATTAACAATTTCTGTGCCTGTTAATTTACCAAGTTGGTACGGCCAGGCTTGGTATATATCTGCTAGCTCTTCGCCGTAAGTAAAGCTGTCGCCTACTGTTAATATTTTTTTAATCATTTGTAAATAAAAGGATCTCGTTTACGTAACTCTTTAAGTTTTTTACGATATCGTATTTCTAATCTAATTCTATTATAGAGACTTTTTAACCAATTCATTGAACTTCTCCTGCATTAATTTTGCGGCATCGTTGTGTGCCTGCTCTAGTGGGTGTGTGGCACCAACTGGGTATTTATTTTCAATTGCCCACTGATAAAAACCTCTTGGGTCGCAGGTTTCATTTTTTTCAGTGCCAGCAGGAAACCAAAACCATGAGTTACTGTGTTTATTAACTTGATTTAGTAACGCTGTAATAGTATCATCGGGATTATTTACAGTCCAATTATACATAATGCTATTATCAGCACATGTAAACATATAGGGTATATTATTCAATCTAAGATAATTTTGCAAATAAACAATTTCTTTTAGTGTGTTATATACTTCCCAATATTCACTGCTACCAACATGTTTGTAAAATGTTTTAGCAAAGTCTTGTACACCAGACTGTTTAGCTCTACGAATAGATTTCATTTGTATATCAAAAATTGTTTGATCAAATGTTGAAAACTGATCCTTGATTGCGTCTTGATCATCTTCCATAATCCAACTAGTAATATTATACCACGGGCTGTGTCTTTCACCAGTTTCGTAATTAAATCTGAATTCATATCTACCCGGGAACGTCCAGTTCACGATAACAAATAAGTCATTGGACTTTAACCCTTCGCATTTTGTCATAGTTGATCTGGCAATACTGCCATTACTGTATCCGCCCCAGGCCACACATTGATATTCATATCCGGACTGTTTTGCTAATAATGATGTAAACGTATTTTCACTGTGTGTGTAAAAATTACAATCTTTTAATTCACTACCGTACACAAAACTATCACCCCCTGCTACTACTGTAATCATAACCTCTTTTTAACCTCGCTAGTTGTTGTTGTGGGTAAAACTTATCTGCCCAGGTGTAATCAAATGTCAGACCTTTCCCGCCGGCTTCAATTCTATAAATGTCCATATGCTTAGATAGCATTTCCCATGTCTCTTCTGGTGTACCTAAATTTTCTACATGCCCAACTTCATGGTGACCAAAGTTATATTGTGTGTCATTATGATCAAACCCATTGCACCACAACCATTCTGCAAATTTGTCCATTCTTTCTTTGTACCACGGATAATTTCCATAATACTCAATGCTTCTACCCCACTCAACGTCAAATTCACCGCTATAATATCTTAGATGTGTTATAGCGTCACAGGTCGCTTGATCTATTTCTACTCCGTTTTCGTCATTGAATACTTCAAATAGTGTTTTACCTATTTGTGTCCAATGTAGGTATACATGTCCAAATTTTCTATCATATCTTGATTTATCAAACGTCCGTTTACACTCATCAGGGAAACGATGCCGTGCAGTTGTTAAAAATGTAGTTATTTGACTTGGACGTATCCAAAATGGATCTTGTACTTTTTTACGCTGACTAAGCATGAGACTTTCAGCTTCGTGACATAAAATATTTAATTGTCTAATTGCAAATTTAGTATTATGGTCTGCACGTTTGTAATACTCACTAAGATTATCAACTGTGCCTTGCAAGATTTCAAAATGATTATGCAAAACATTCATAATATCTTGGTTGGGGTCAAGTCCTGTACGCAACGTATCTGGCACCCACGTGTCTGTAATACAATAATCTGCAGGATCAAAAAAACTATTAATTTGATCTTTGGCTCTGGTTAGTTCTTGACATATATAATCTAGATTTCGCGGACTATCAGGAAAGCCCAAGAAACAAAAATTCTTTTCTAAATGTCGGTGCTCACTAAGAGTTGCTGTTAAAGCACCAAACCATTTATGTGCAATCGTAGTGTCATTAACTACAATATTGTAATCAACTTGATCGTTTTTATTTAACGGATCTCGCAATACTACTTTAACTCGGGATTGAGTTCCACCACTCATATACAGCAGGTCTTTCTTTTAATATATCATTCATAGTATACACGTCTTTGCGAATTCTTTCAAGCTCTAATATACGTTTCTTGCCTTTAATTAGTCCATTTTGGTATTCGTTGGGCCATTGTTCAGCAAAGGTAGGTCTAGTTTTCAGCTGGACAAGTATGTCACTTAGAGCTCCTTTATCAATGGAGTGCAAGATTTCGTCTACCCACTCATCTAAGAGATGTCTAGGTAGTGCTAGCGGCGACATAACTATATCCGGGCTGAAACTAAAAATTACTTTGGCAAGAACATCTACCCCAAATTCTTCGGCGAGTTGTTTGATATGTGTAACTTCAAACATTCCGGGCAAAGTGAGTGTGAAGTCGATTCTAACCTGTCTGCGGTGAGTTGAGATTTCAACTCCCTGACAGAAGTTTTCACGCCACTCATTATAATTAAGGCCCGATCTAATGTATTCACCGATCTTTCCAGTTCCGTCGATGCTTGCACAGATCTGCCAATCGCGTAACCTAGGTAAAATATCGTGATACAAATTAATGCCCTTAAAATTAATACGGCTAAGGTTTGTGTTGTAACGAGCGTAAACATTTGGTCCATCTCCTAATTCAATGATGCGTTTCATATAACGCCAATGTTGTTCGTACATTAGTGGCTCACCGCCGACCCAATATACTTCTTCTATCCGGTGTTCCTCAACAGCCCTTGAGAATTCGTCTTCAATTTGATTTTCTTGGAATTGCTCAATTTGTTTTTTGACTTCGGGTACCATCCATGTATTTTTTGGATTTGTCCAATCGATCATATTATGTTGTCGTTGCTCAGTTTCCCAGGCACTGGATAGCATATCACCACACATGCGGCATTTGAAATTACAGAGATTGCTGAACCGATAGTCCCAACTTACAGGTTGCATAGTAGTTAAACCTGTGTCATCTGTGGAAGCAATGGCTTCATTGTATTTATGCCCAAACAACTGATTAAAATAGCTACGATAAACACTGGTGTTCAATAGTCGATCGTTGCACACCTCGCATTCAGGTAGTGTTTCCCCGGACATCATGCGTCGACGTACGGATCGCATATGATCACTGTTCCAATGTTCATCTAATGTGATAGGTATATACTTGCCTGTGCCTGCACTGGTGTCAATATACTGCTGAAAGTTTTGTGCAGGCTCTCTGCTGGCGCAACACATACGGCGCTCAGTTTGTGGGCTTAGGTAGGTGTGTGTCCACGGCGCCATGCATAGTGTGTCAGGTTTCATTATAGCCCATTGCTTCTGCTATTTCTGCATGTGTATCTGCAAAGTTTTGTTTTCTATGAGTGTCGCCTAGTTTCATATGGCGCTTAAATTCATAGCCATTACTGCCTGTGCCATTTTCAATAAAGTTAATAACATTATTAATTTCTTCTTGATATTTGTTTGAAGTCCAGAAGGTAGTTTTTAATTTGTTTACAACCAATTCTTTAGCTCGAGGTGTTAGATATTGTATACTCATATGCTCGGGGCTGTGCAACATATTAAAATGTACACTATCAAATGCTTTGGTATCTGCCCATGCTAATAATTCATCTAGGTAATATACATTTTGTATGTTTATAGTAAAGCACAGTTGCGTTGTGATAGGAGAATCTACATGTCTTGAAAAATGTACATCATTGATAATGTTATTTGCTTGTACCCAATTGGCACCATAGCGTTCATATTCGAATCGTTGTTCTATGTTATCAATGCTAAAAGCAATGTCCACGCGACCAAAATTTGACCACAATGCAGATCTACCTTTACTAAACGGATCCACAGTGGCGTTAGTATTATAGTGGATATCAATATGTTTACTGTCCCCAGTTTTAACTGCATATTTTAACAAGTCCCAGTGTTCTTCAATTAACCAAGGCTCCCCGCCAGTGAATTCGAAGTACTTGATGTTGGGCAATAGGTTGCGTAGGTTTTCCCAAAAGTCGTTGCTTTCTCGGGGCCAACGTCCCTGCTTTAACCAAGTGTAAGCAATATGACTTTTCTTTTCAATATGCGGGGGTAGGTAACTCATTTCTTCTTCGGCCCATTTACTGCTAGACCAAGAGCCACATATACGGCATTTTAAATTACAAATATTACCCAACTTTAAATCAACAAACCAAAGCTGATCTGGATTATCGTTGGCCCAATCTACTTTGCCGAGCATTTCTTTTAGTCTAACCTGGCTGTGCATGCGTTTACTTGTACGACCAGCATCTTCTTCATCCCAACAACGTCTGCAAGTATCGGGCTTTGCTCCTGCACGAAACTGTCTACGTAGGTCTTGCATATACTCACTGTGATATGCTTGTTCTATTGTAGCCTCCCGTAGATTAAATTTATCACCGTTGGCATCAGTGACCTCGTCATGTGCAAGGCAGCAAGGACGTACTGTGCCCATTGGGCTAGTTTCTATGCTAACCCAAGGCAACATACATATAGACTCAGGAAGGGTCATATTGTTTAATATCCGCTAGTTCGGGAAATATTGCAAAGAAGTTTTCATTGCGTACATCGTCGATCAAGTTATTGTTTCTAAAGAATTCAGGTAATTGATGTGTGCTATCCTGTTGCATCATAAAGTTAATAACACCTTCGTATCCACTAACTGCACGACTTAGATTATCCAGTGGACGTAACCATTCCAAGTGCTTTTCAATCTTAGCTTTAGCCTGCTCTTTGAGATTTTGGGGCAATACGTCAACACGGTAACGATGTGGATGTTGCAGGATATTGATATTCCAATCCATTGGACGCAATAATCCCAGATCAACCCATTCTCTGTGGAAGTCTGTAATATGCATTACATTCATCATGCTGATTGTGCTACTAACATAAAAATCTACATTAGGACATACTTCTAGCATGCGCCGACGATTATCCACAGTTTGTTGCCAATCCTGTCCTTTACGGATATATTCTCCACGCTTGTGGCTGCCATCCAGACTAGCACCTACGCTAACGCAATCAAACAGTTTCCACATTTCGAATACGTCGCGTCCTTTAAACTTCATCTCTGAGAAGTTAGTGTTATAGATTAGTCGTACATGGAACATCTTGCGCTTAACTAGTTCGTCGAGTACTTTCCAATGTTCTTCCATAATCAATGGCTCGCCGCCGGCCCAGTAGATTTGTTCTAGATGTGGAATGTGCTCTTGCATCTGCTCCCACATGTCACCTTTGTCTTTACCAGCATACATCACCTGTGGGTGCTGTGGATTCCAACCTGCGGCTTTTTCATCCTTGTACCAATTACTAGAGAACAGACTGCCGCAGGTGCGGCAACTAAAGTTACATAAGTTGCTAAATCGAATATCGTAATATCTTAATTTAAAATCTTCGTAGGTGCCATCTTCTTTAGTATCATCTACTAAACCAACGTGATGTCCAAAGTTTTTGTTAGCACTTTCTCTCATGCTAAACAATTTACTTTGCTCTTGCTCGTAACATTTAGTACACTCTTTACAAGGTTGATTGTCTAGCATATTTTTACGCATCAGCTTCAATGGCTCATCATTCCAAATGTCGCGCATAGTCTGCGTTTTTAAATTTCCAACAGGATGTTGAGGTTCACTTAAACAACAAGGATATGCTCGCCCGTCAGGAAAGGCATGCATATGAATCCACGGAATCATACAGAACTCGTTGCTCTTAATCAATCGATCAAGTTGGTCTGGTCGTAGTTCTTCTTCTTTAATGTATACAGGTTTACGAGCACCGTAGTTATATTCTTTGTAGTAATCGTTTAAGTTATCGGCCATTATATTGAATTATACCATTCTGCTAGTGCAGGGAATGTCTCGGCAAAGTTTTTACTTCTGCGTTGATCATATTGTGCAAAAAAGTTTTTAAAGTCACGTTGTAGTACACTTTTTGACATTGCTTCTTTGTGTGCTTCGCTTACTTCACTGATATAGTTCAGCAATCGTGTTAATTGATTCCATTCGAACTCGTGCATTTCTGTGCCGTGTCTATAATTGTCAGCAAAGGCATGCAGTCGGTTATAATAAGCAAGTCGAATGTCTTCGGGTAAGATTGTTAGTGATTGAAAACTTGGGAAGCGTAATATATTTAGTGAAAAGTTGATTGCGTCTTTTCCGTATTCGCGTTTCCAATTCATTACCATTTCAAGAAAGCTATCCAAACTATCAAGACATAGTGCGTTAATAGTACACATTACATGTAGCCCACGGAACTTACCTGAGTCAAGTAAACGTTCTACATTATTTGCCCAGTCATCAAATACCAGGCCGTCGCGAATGTATTCTGCCTGTAAGCTCATAGATTCATTACTTGTGTAGAGATCCACTTCAACCCCATCAATTGCTGCAAGTAACCGATCAATGTCTACGTCTGTACCTAGATTGCTGTTAATGGCAAGTCGTGTAGTACTCTTTCCTTTGTTAGTTTTAAACCATTCAATTAGTTTCCAAGTCTCACCGGACATCAATGGCTCACCGCCAGTTATTCTAAGTTCTTTGAGTGTTCGGTGTAGGTCTTTTTCCCACCAGGCAAAAAATGCATCAACATAAGGATTTTGTTCTCCAAACTTGTAAAGCTGTGAGGATGCGTGATCATGAGTAAAATGATTCCTGCCGTCGCTAACCAATCCCTGATAAGCGCCGTTGTTTCGTATATCTTTAACCCATGTGCTACTAAAAGCAGGATTGCAATAACTACAAGCAAACTGGCAAGTGCGGTCAAACGCAATTTCCAATGTTTGTAAATCAATGTCTTTGCTTGCAGGAGTACGATGTGCGTAGGCTAAATCCGCATCGTTATAAATTACTGTTTTATACACGCGGTCGCTAACAGCATCGGTGTTCATGTCCTCAATCTTCCAGCAGTATTCACAACCCGACGGACGTTCGCCTTTTTGCATTTGCTCACGTTCCATTTTCTTCTTGGTGGTGTTGTGCAATGCCTTGGGATTTTTTTTCAGTTCATCAACATCAATTGCATGAGGTAAGGGGTGATGACAGCTAGTTGTTTGTCCGCTACCCAGCCAAATGGTGGCATTGTACCATTTTGCTCCGCAGAATGACTCTGACTTAATGTCAATCACTCTGCGTTTGTATTCTAAATCTGTTTCGTTATTAATTCGCGGCATATTTCTAATTCCGGTATGTAATCATGTAGTTTAATATTTCTACTCTTGTCAAGACTATCATTGTACTTGAAAAATTTCCATAATGCAACCTTATTGAGTTTACTATTTTGCATTTCGGAGATATAATAATCAATCTTAGATCTAAACGATATATTACCGTTGTACGATCTAGATTCTTTAATTTTTACTAGGTCTGTAATTGCTAATTCTTTATTAGGAAAAGTTGTACACTCATTTGATGCGGGGTACGTTACACGATTTAATAATATGTCCGGTAACGAAAATTCTTTTTCCAGTGCAAACACTAATTGACTTAAATTACTGATATTCCAGATGCTAACAGTTACATTAAATGATATCTGCTCGGTGATTTCATACAACCCGTGTACATTTTTAATGATAGTATCCCAATCACTGGGCCACCGAATATAACGATTAATTTGATCGTATCCATCTAGACTTACTGTAATGTGTAGAGACTTAAAGTTCTTTAATAAATCTCTGTATTCCTTATTAAGATTTGTAGCGTTAGTATTCATACGAAGTTCAAAATCTGTTTTGCCGGACTCAACCGCACGTTTTAAAAATTGTCTAAATGTAGGCATAATGCTAGGTTCTCCCCCAGCAACATAAACACGCTTAACTGTGGCCAAGTCAATGACATCATTGAACCCAAAACTTTTTGCAGAAGAGCTGACCGGCCATCCAATCTCTATAAACTCTTTTTCTAATTGACTACTCGATTGCGGCCCGCACATACGGCATCCTAGATTACATAAGTTGTCATTCCTTACATCGTAATAAATTAAATCTGTAGAGACTTGTTTGATGTCATTGATTCCAAGTGTATTGGACCATTCTTTATTTTCCCGTGTGCGTAAGCTGTCGGTTCCGCCATCATCAAACTCATAACATGTTTTACAATGCGGTACACGTTTGCCATCTAGCATATCTTGCCTAACTTGCTGCAAAGCAGGATTTGTTTTAAAATCAAATTCTGTAGAGTATTTGTCCACTGTGTGTTGAGATGCAACGCAACATAGTTTAACATCATTACGCTCATCAACGTGTAGATGTATGAATGGTAATATACAAAATGCCTTGTTCTTGTTTAATCCAGACATATAGGTATTTCTATGTTTTTGCGTTCTGCAAATTGTTGCATAAAATGCTTCATTTCTTTGTGCATAGTTGGGTTAAATTTATAATTTAATAAGGCCGATTCAACAACCTCAACTCGTCCCATGTGCTGGAGGGTCTTTACGTACTGTATATCTTTAAGAATATCTTCTCTGTATTTGTTAGGTAGCGTATAAAAACTCTGAATGCTTGGATTGATACAATAATTAAATACCCACGGGATTTCAGGCCTCACTGTTCTCCAAGATTCAACTACTTTTGTAAAGTTTCCCAGATCTCGAATACTAATACTATTAAATGCAGAAGAAATACTAACTAACACGTTTGATGGAGCATTATGTATGGTATACTCTATGTTTTTAACCAGCTCATTATAATCTGTGCCGTACCGAACAAACTCCGCAATCTCGCCGGTTGATTCTAAACTAATTTGTAATCGTATCTTTTTAAATTTTGTTTCTGCAAATTTCAGTAGACGATCTATGTGGGACGTACTACAAGATAAATTAGTTGCAATGTGCAATTCGTTCGAATTAATTACTTCAAGTAAACTCCATAGTCTTTTATTATATAATGGCTCGCCACCTATTATACGAACAATATTAGTATGCCCAACTTGCTTTAGAATCTGCTCGTTTGCACTTAACATTGTTGTTTCTGTTTTGTCTAATATTTCATAATTATGTCTATCAGAAAAAACCTTATACTGTTGTTTCCTTACATCTGCTTCCCACACGCTACTGTATTTTGGGTTACAGTAAACACATTGAAAATTACACTCATTACCCAAGTTGATCTCAAACAAATCAACAGGGGCAGTATTAGTAGTGTATGGAGTTAGGTCGCCATTAAACTTTTTTAAGTATTCGTGACGTCTACTTAAATTGCCACCTGCCTCTACACTCCAACAATAGTTGCAACTGGAGTCTTTAATTCCATTGAGTAGATTTATTTTTTGTTCATTTAGTACTTCATTGAAATCTTTTACAAATTTCAAAGGTTTGGCATCGCAGCAACCATAGACATAGTTGTAGTTCATATTTAAGCACAATTCTTCCCATTTACCTGGGCAGAAGGTGTTAGGGATTAGTTGCGTAGTATCTGCACTCATTCCAAAATTCTTTCATTTCAGGGAAGGTTGTTGTAAAATCTGTTTTTCGACGACTATCATGTTCTCTGAAGAATCTATAAAAGTCTGCACGTTGTTGTTTAAGATAAGCAGGATCTAAATTAGCACCTTCTTTCATCCACGCTACGTCTCTACGCATACGTTGCACTTCGTAATCTTTAAATCCATGGAATGGTTGTTCTGGAGTTTCTAAATTTAGTTCCATCCAATCTGCAACACGTTCCAACACGCCAGCATAAACAGGAGGTAAGATTTGTAAACTCTGCCAGGTAGGTGTACGTAACAACGGAGTATCAAACCATACACGTTGGTATGTTTTGCTATATAGTTTGCGTAGTTCTAATATCCATTCTAGTTGACGTTGGATACCAAGTACGCTTAAATTATTCATTGTAATAATAAACGTTAGACTATTTCTATTCGGTACTTGATATAGATACCTGTGTACATTTTCAAACAGCTTATTGTATATTAGTCCGTGCCTAATGTATTCTGCGTGGGCATGGTTGCCGCTATCGAGACTAACATACTGCATGAAATGTTCTATTTGTGTGTTGCATAATTGTTTAACGTAATCAATATATTTGTTAAACAATGCATCATCAACAGAGAAGTTGCTGGTTACATTTAAATGTAACTCGGGATTAGGTAATGCTAATACGTAGTCAAATACCTTGTAGGTATTTTTGTCCATCAATGGTTCGCCACCGGTCATACGAAAGTGTTTTAACTTAGGATATAAAGTTGGCCACCACTCCCAGAATGCATCTACATAAGGGTTATCTTCCCTTGCAGGGATAGGTCGTCGATTACCAGTGAAATGTACAGGATCATTGTGAGGAGTGCTAGTAGGATAAGCGCCAAACTTATCGACTTCTGCTTGCCAACTTGAGCTAAACTGTGGTGAACAATAGCTACATCTAAGATTGCAAGCATGGTTGAAATTTACTTCAACGTAACTAGGCACAACATCATCTTCTGTTCCTGTGCTATTTTTAATTGCTTCGTAGTCCACAGCAGCCCAAGGTTCGCCACTGCGGTAATGTCGGTCGCTTAATTGCCCGTGTGCTTCAACATTCCAACAGTAACTACACTCTTCGGGCTTTTCATTCTTTAACATTATCACACGCTGTGATTTTTTGTGATCCGTGTTGTGTAATGCACCAGGATTGTCTTTTAATTTTGTAGCATCAATGGGATGCAACGGTGGATGGTAACAACTATTGTTTAGTCCAGTGGGCAGGTGTAAACTCACTTGTTTCCATTTGGCCAGGCAGAGTGCAGGACCAAGATTGTCCTTCATAAACTCTGCACTAGACATAAAATCTGATTTACTCACGGATCATTGGTCCTTGATTTTTAAATTGCGATTTGTAGTGATGTTTAAAGAATCTACTGTCATCTGCACTCATTGCAGTAATAGGCAATCCTAATTTAGTTTTCAATGGTGCCGCTAATTGTTCAATGCTTTTTGCAGGATCGTTGTACTGTAATCCATCATCCCAGATCATTTTAAGGCAATTAAAATCTTGTACTTGTTTATAATCCCAATTGTCGATCATTAACATATAGGTACCCAGTCTGGCTCCGTACATTGCCCACAGACCATTTTCAACGTCGGCACCCACGCTTTGCCATACGCACAAGTGATCATAGTTGCGATTATGTACACGACGTTCAAATTCTTCTATGGTAGGTTTTGCTCCACGGTCTAGACACATCTTAATACCTTCGCGGAAACCGGCTCGCCAGGCCTGGAAGGGAGTTGCATTAGGATATGTAGTACTGTAACAATCATTCATTGCCCAATAGTTGGGATGAAAACAAAACTCTACATCATTTTCTGCTGTGCCGTCACTGGCTTCGTGTGTACGCATGTTGTAGACAAACTCTTTGGTCCAGCAACTCATTCCTCCGTTTCCGTAAAGAAGGCCATTAACAGCGTTACGAGCCTTCCAACGAAACACACAATCATTACTGCGACTATCCAACTGTAATTGGAGATTGAAGAAATCTGGTTCAGGAATATTATCCCCATCAATAAGGATAAAACGATCGCTATTGCTAGCATCGGCTGCTGCCTTGTGTGCCGCATCACTGCCTGTGACGCCATCAACACGTTTTGCCCAAGGTACCATATTTTGGATTTTAATCCAGTTAATTTCTTTATTAGGTTCATCATAGGTTAAGAATATACAATCCAAGTCTGCTACGTCAATTACTTCTGTACTCATAGTGTTCAATGTTGTTATGTGATTCGGTGTCTTCAATTATTAATCCGGCATGCCCGTGTACTACAGCGATCCCTGTAGCAGCCGGTTTCAGCTTACTAGAATACTTTGCATCAGTTTTTATTTTTACAAGGGCTCCATCAACAATAGTATAACGAAAATAGTTTTCGTATGTCTGTTGATCTACTACAATGTATTGTGCGGATTCTGGGTGATTGGACATTGAGCACATAGTAATGTTGCCAATGTCGTTGTAGTGTAATCTATATTCAAATACTGTTTCAACAACAGGTTTGATTAGCGATTCAACTTCACGCCAAAAGTTGAGTTCTTCTTGATTCATAGTATTTAATTAATTCTTCCGTGGCATAGTTTTTATCAAAGTAATGTACGGGATGGTATTGATTAAGGTTGTTAATACGCATAACATCTCCGTCACGCTCACCCATTACAGTATCAATCCAACTACGGTTATCGCTCCACCCGTTAAATTCAGACTTCATGTGTACAAAGTTTATAAAATCCATGCTGGGCATAGTAACTGTTTCTTCGCCAAGTATTTGTGCGGCAATGGCATACACAACATCGGTAGTGGGCACAATTTCATCATACTTCCTAAGCTCAATTGAAATTTCGGCCCAGGCGTAAAATATATTGGCCGCAATTTGAAAAAAGTCTGCTGCGTCTTGGCTATATCTAAAATACATTAGCCCATTGTAAACATCCGGTAAAGCATTGGCGTCAAATAGTTCTCTATATTTTCTAACCGAAGATTTACTACCGCTAAAGTCTCTTGCTCCTGTGCTCAAACAAACATCTTTTAATCTAAATGCAGTCCACCAGTGGTCAATACTGCGGGTGAACAATAAATCACTTTCTAATTTAATTGTTTCTTTAAACGGTGTTAGTTGGAATACTTGAGGTTCTCTGCTAAATGGGATACCAAGGCCTGTGCCAACATCATAGGCTTCTATCACATAGTCAAATACTGCCCGATGACGATCAGTGACTTTAGCCATTGTATCCTTGTCCACTATAACTGCGTAACTATTTGTTTTTTGTGTTGCTTTCACATTTAGGCATTGTAAGTACGCAAGTTCTAAATAATCAACTACATCATTGTTGATTGCAAATGTAACAAATCCTTGTTGTTCTTTATGCACAGATAGCCTCCACTACTTGTTCAAAATCTCTGCTTTGTAAATATACTTTATCCATTACATGTATATTCTGATAGGGCACCACTACTGCATTGTCGTTGTGTTTAATTTGCACAAAGTTATCAGTGAGCATAATACTGTCGATCTTTTTATCTATGGTAAACATAGTCCACGGTATTCCTTGGTCTTCGTTGGTGTTATATCCACTAAGAATATTATTAGCAATAGCAAATGCATAGTCATTGCGATAGTTGCCTTCACGAATGTTATATAACACAGAATAGTATCCGTAATTGCGTTGTATGCGGCCAACTAGATTAAAGAATAATCGGCTACGTTCACTTTTTCTAAACAATACAACTGTGGCCCAAATATAAGGAAGGCTATATTCGCCCATCATTTCATAACTGGCACCCGCAGGAGTTACATTATGATGCATTAACTTATAATCAAATTCTGTGCTAAACAATTTTAGTAAACTGTTGTCTAAGACAAGATAGTCTGTGTCCAACAAAATTGTTTCATCATAGGGACTTAGTTCGTAGGCCATGTATCTACCAAAGTTTCTCCAGGTCACGGTTTGATCATTTAAGTTAGTTCTAAAATTATCCCCGGTATTGTTAATTCTAATAATTTGGTCGTAGTCAAATTTAGGATCGCCTGTTAAGTCTGTTACTAACGTAACTGGCAATTTTAAATTGTGTGCAATTAATTGACTAGTAAGGTCAGCAATACCAACATAATCAACATTAGTATTAAAAGCAAATACTAGTACACCCTTAGACTTTGCGGATTTTTCGGAGTTCTGCATGTTGTTGGTGCCATGTATTCATTACTTGCTGGTAATGTTGTTGTGCTGTGACTAGAAATACACTCTTATTAATTTGAATTGGGTTTTGATATGTATCTTCAAGATACAATTCATCAACGGGCCAAGATTGTACAAATGCTAATATCTCAGGTGTGATCTTAAACAGTCCGCCATTATGTGCAAAGTGCAGATCTGTTTGGATCTTCTCTCTTAGTATCCGTTTATTAATTTGATAATCGGTTGCCCGACGAATTTCTGTGGTTAGTTGAGCTAGTTCGGTCATAATAGAAAAGGTGTAGACAGTTAGTATACTGCACTACACCTTCGATGTCAACCTAATTAGGATTAACCGATAGTAACTGTGCCCCAACTGTTGGTTAAGTTAGTTGTTTCTGGGTAAACAATGTCTAATCTGTTGTTGACTGTTACGTTGAGTGATTGATTAAATACTGGGGCTGTTTTTGCAGCACTAGTAATATCACATTGGAAATACAAAATAGTCGATGCGCCCGGGGAGGCATTGGTACGTACATACAATATTGCTGTATCGCTAGTATAACTACCTGTGGTACTGGTTATTGATACTAGCGTTTGGTTAGAAGTCGTACATTGGTAAAAACCAATGCCAGTGGCGTTGGTGTTTAATGTGCCGCCAGATCCAGTGCGTCCACCGCCCGAGCCTTGTCTAAATGCAGAGAAGCCGCCCATGTTTGTCTGCGCCAATGTTACTAAGTCGCCAGATCGACTTGTGGAATCTCCGTTACTAGCACTAGAAATAACAAAGTTAATCTGTCCGCCACAATTGAAGAAATACCTCATTTGTGCCGCACTAGCAAATGTTGCTGTTCGTGTAAAACTTAGGGTTGATGCTGCGGCTTGGTTAGCCACAGTAAGATTGTTGCCATTGTTGCCGCCAGTGGTAGTAGTACCTTGTGTAGCAAATGTCAATCTATTTGTATATGCTGAATTAATTTGAGTAGATAATGTACTTAGATAGTTAATAGTTGAACCTGCAGTGGTTGCTGAAATACCGGATCCTGAACCGCTTTGGTGTGTTCTTGCACTATTTAACGCATTAATTAGCGTAGCCCACTGAGTAGCTGTAACTGTTCCGGCACTACTAACAGTACTTAATGCAGTTTGTCCGTATCCGGCGTTGCCAGTACCCACACCCCAAACTGTGTTAAATTGGTTTGAGCCATTTAAAAAATTGTTATAGTCAACTGCATCAATCAGTCCACCTTGTGAATATGCCATATCCTCGTCCTTAAATTTAATACGTAATACTTTTATTTATTACGCTAGAAAGCTATTATATACTATACTTATGACAAAGTAAAGCAATTAGCTAAGTTTTGCTTTTAATTCGTTTACTTCAGTGCGTAGTTCTTTAATAGCTTCTATTAATAATGGTGCTAGTCGTTCATAACGAATGGTCATGTACTGCTCATCAATTGGGGCAGGGGCAATCACTTCGGGTAGAACTACATTTGCCTCTTGTGCAGACATACCAACATCGCGTTTTGCTTCGTAGCCCAAGGCCTGTGCTGTGGCATTGGCTTCGTAGTAGAATCCTGATAATTGATCTACTTTGTCTAAAGCGTTTTCAATGTTGCCTAAACGAGTTTTTAATCTATCATCTGAGTAATTTTGTGTAATTGTCCCAGTAGCACGTACGGTACCCGATGTACCCGGAGCGGCTGTGCCAACACCCAGGGATGTCATTGTAATATTTGATAAAGTTGCAACCAATGGTTGGTTGGTGGTTAATATATTTCCGCTAAAGCCTGTCGTTGCTGTGATACCTGCGGTGTTAATTGTACCCGATGTAATCGATGTTGCTGTTACATTACCATTTAAGTTACCATTGAATGATCCCGATGTTACGGATATTGACGATCCTGTAGTCAAGCTAGTAGCAGAAATGGCACCAACTGCAATACCACCTGATGGATCACGTTGTACTAATGTACCGGGTGTATTTAATACGTCTTGATTGCTTAACTGCCAGGCAGGAGCTGCTAATGTACTAAATGTAATACCGGCTTTAACCAATGGGAATCCTGACAATGTGCTAGCAAAAGTGTCTTTGGAAAATACTGCATATACAATTCCGTTAATAAACAGTTGTATAACAACATAGTTTTGGCCTCCAGTGGAAGACATAATGGCAGGGAATGTACCTGTGTTACCAGTGGCCGGTGTTACAGTCGGGCCAATTGTTACCCATGCAACACCGGACCAAACTTTTAATTGACTGTTTGTAGAGTCAAACCATAAGTCTCCGCCTAGTGTACTCAAATCATTGGGTGGGGTTCCGGCCGGTGAACTTGTGGCACCAGTGGAGATTTTCCAACTTGTACCAGAATACACACGTAAAACATTGTTGTTGGTATCCCACCATAGTTGCCCAGTTAACGGATTAGCAGGGCTTGCGCCATAGGCAAAGTTTTCTAATAACTGTACAAAATTTTCGTTCAGGAATCTACCATACCCAGCATAATCTCTACCAATTAATCTAAGACTGGTATGTACTTTGTCGTCGATTGTACCGTCCGACAATCCACCTGGTACAACTGTTTGTCCGCTTGTTCTATTGATAGTATATGCCATTTATTAATTCCGTTTATCTTATTATTTATCGCAGTTCCTGCGGGGGTAGCATTTCGCCATTGGGTAAGATTAGTCCCGGGGATATTGCAGGTTGTGTAGGACGACTTTTTGCAGAAAGTGTATAATCGTATTTTAAATCAGCTAACTGTTTTGCTGTTCTAGCTGAGTTAACATCAGCAATGGCTTTTTCATATTGATATTTTTGTTCTTCTGTGGCAGTACGTTTAATATCAACCAGCCATTTTTCATGTATAAATTGTTTTAATTTAGCTTTAATTGGAGTTAGGTCTACAGGAATTAGCTCGCCGTTGATGTATTTCCATCCAGGCTCTGGTACAGGGCGAAAGTCGCCAATATTAATCCAATAGCCTAAGATTGGGTTGATATCTTCTGAGGGTGCTGATGCTACCCGATAAACTGTGTTGTCTGATTCTATAACAAATATAAACATTATTCTTCCTGTTTAACCAAGTGGCCAACCCCATTGTTCAACGTTTGCAGTATACAATCCATTGTAGTCAATTCCGTAATCGGTGCTGCTGGTAAGATTTATACACTGGCCGTAATACCCCACAGTTTGCCCGGGGTATACTGTATCTGTAATTGACAAAGTTATATAGAGACGTTGAGTATATCCGTTTTCTGCTAGAGTGGGCCCTGGATTCCAGTATGATTGATATGCTGACCCAGCTGAGGGATCTAGTGATGTTCCTATTCCGGTATCTGACCAATTGGCGCCGCGCCCCGAAATACCAATAGTTGCAGCAGTGGCTGCACTACCGCCAAGTGGTGTTGTTCCGGCTGTGGCATTTTTCATTATTCCAAATTTGGTAGGAGCCCCTTCACCAATAAAAAACACAAATGTAATTCTCAGATATTGTGGCACAGATGCAACACTAGTAAACACCGCAGATCCAGTGCCTTGTCCTCCTTGGGCCATTGGAAATGTGCTTCCTGGATAGACATTAGATGGAACTTGTGTAGCGTCAGCGGCATCACTGGTCATTGCCCAAACATTCTGAGAGGTGTACGCACTATTATATGCTTGTAAAGGAATGCCTCTTCTATTAAAATATTCAATCGTGGGGGCGCCTTCGTAAACTGGAGTAGATTTTTCATATCTATAGTAAAATGGCAAAGGATTTTGTATTACTCCCGGAATAGGAGAATTTTCTTTGCCGCGCAAATTTGATATTGCAATTTGACTCAATTGAGTATTAATTGCTTTCCCGCCGATGGTAGTTCCATCTGACGAAGCTAGATTTCTAACATACCAACTATCTAAGTTGATGTATCGGGAGGGATTAGATCCCGGCGGATTAGGCTGAAAGCTACCGTGAAACAACTCTGTTTCAATTTGAGACATTGCAAGTTGACCGCTTGATGGTAATGCCATATTAGTTTAACCTTGCTTCCAATGCCGCAATCTTTGCGTTGAGTTCTTTGATAGACTCAATCAATAATGGAACTAATTTTTCATACTTGACAGTTAAGTAGTTTTCACCACTCTTACTATTACCATCTTCATCAGAGTCAAATGGTGCGGGCTCGACTGCTTCAGGCATCACTGCTAGAATCTGATCGGCTAATACACCAACTTGTTGTTTTGTTGTATCAAATCCATGACTACCAGCAACATCATTGCCGCGATACTGTACACCGGACAAGGTTAGTACCTTGCTTAATGCATTTTCAATTGGCACTATGTCTGTTTTTAGTCTACGGTCAGAATAAAATGCAACCACGTCTCCAGCAAAGCGTCCATACCCTGAGCCGCTAAAGTTACCACATGTAACTGCACCAAATGTACATGCGCTACTTGTGTTAACTGCTCCAGTTAGTGTGCTAGATGCAGTAAATCCACTGCTGGTAATATAACTACTGTAGTTTGTTGAAGTTAGTACTGTTGCGCCACCTGAGTTATACGGAGTGAACCCCAATGCTGTTGTAATCTGTGACGACGTTGGTGCAGGTATTGTTCCACCTAAGGTAATTGTACCCGAACCCGATGTCCAGGCACCCGACAATGTTAATCCACTAACTGAACTAGTTGATGCAACTCCGGTGATTGTACCCCCAGCATTTATTCCAGTAACTGCACTAGCAGGAATTCCTGTAAAGTTTGCGCCATTGAACGTTGGTGCTGCACCCGAACTAATGTCTTGGTTAATTGTTCTATTGCCGCCAGACACAGTTAATGTGTTTGATCCATTATTAACACCAGTGCCACCATAGGTTGGGCTAATGACTGTGGCGTTCCAAGTACCGCCAGATAGCGTACCCACTGAGGTAATATTTGTTTGACTAGCAGTACTAATTGTACCAGTAAGTTGTGCGCCACTGTTACCAATTGTTGCGGCTTGTACTGTACTTGCAGTTAGTCCAGCATTAAAAGTTGCAGACTGTATAAATCTACTGCCGTTGTTTACAGTTAGAGTAGTAAATGTTGCTGCGGCCGGAGAACTAGCACCAATTACAGTAGTGTTCAATCCTGAGCTTGCTGATAGTGTAGTAAATGCGCCTGATGCTGGGCTTGTATTACCAATTGGCGTGTTATTAATAGATGTAAAACTTGCTGTTCCACCGACTGTGGCAATTTCAACACCGTTATATCTTGCTAGGCCGTATAAGTTAATTGGGGTAGTGTACTGCCCCGAAGTTCCAACAGTTAACGCTGTCAAGGTACCCAAACTAGTTACATTAGGTTGTCCTGCTGTTGTTAGTGTGCCCGAAAGTGCCGTTGTGGCGTTAATATAAGGAGCCGTTATGTTTCCGGATAAAGTTACGTTAGCAGCAGTTACTTGAGTTGCTAAAACGTTTCCTGTTAAATTACCCACAACATTGCCTACTACATTGCCGGCTACATTACCTGTGACTGCACCTACTAGGTTACCTGTAAAGATCGTAGTAGTACCAAGATTGTTAACTACCACTGTTCCGTTATTTTGACTAACAACGTTACCTGTTACTGTGGCACGGAATCCTACGTTCTGAATTGTGTTAGCAAATGTAATACCCGGGCTGATAGTCGGAAAATTATCAATTGGAGGGCTGGGAGCAAATGTGGCATCTTTGCTAATAATAGCAAAAATTTCATCACCGTACTGTAATCCCACAAGATTATGTACTATTGTGTTTGTTGCGGCATCACCAACTTGGAACGGGACTGTACCCGAATTTCCTTGTTGTTTTGTATATGACGGTCCAACTAGTTTCCAAATTCCGTTGCTGTACAAAAACGATTGCTCAGTTGTGGTGTTAAACCAAATATCACCATTTTTTGCACTAGCAGGTTGCACACTGGCTGTAGTAACACCAGACACCGGGATATACCCTTGGCTAGTATAAACGTTTAATTGTTGTTGTGCAAGGTTAAACCATAATTGTCCTTGCAGTTGTGTACCAGCTGGAGTAGAATTTCCAGCAAAATGCTCGAGCATGTGTACTAGATTTTCATTGAGTTTTTCCCCGTAACCAACATAATTTGGTCCAGGTAATGCTAAAGACGTTGTATTATCAACAAATCCATCGTTGATCAGCGTTAATACATCGCCATTTGTTTTGTTAATTTCATATGCCATATTCTAGTTCTCTTTACTGTACTTATCTAAAAATAACGATCTTACCAATACAGGTAAACTTGTCCGCGATAACCTGACCCTGTTGGCCCATCTGCGCCGGCATTGCCACCACCACCGCTACCTACACCGGTAGCGTCTTGACCCGGGAGGCCACCACCACCGGCACCGCCATTACGACTACTAACCTGAGCTGCAGTGGCTCCGCGGTCAACGTGATATCCACCTGCTCCGCCACCACAGATCACAACAGACCCAAGGATCCTGTCTTTATCTAAATAGTTAACCTGCGACCCATCGCCGCCGTAGCCGTTAATACCATCAGCGTGACCACCTGCATGAGCACGTGGTAGATTTACAGTATTAAACATTTCTTGGCCAGATGGGCTATTTATTTTAACTCCAACCCCGCCTGGGCCTCCGGTATTAGTACAAGCTAAACGTACTATATGCCACCCTGTGTTTACATAAAATGTTGACGTAATTGATGTTCTATATCCACCGCTGTCAGTTTGATCAAGTGCTAATGCACCACCAATCAAAACTTGTCCATAATTATCAACTGACGCTTCAATTAGGTAATTTCCTGTTTCAGCAAAGTAAACATTAAAACTTTGATCAAATGTCGGAGTGTAAGTACTTGGATTCCAAATTCCATAGGTATTTAAAAATGGTGACCATCTTCCGTCATTGACTTTAGAAATATCATACGAAATGTCAGGGGCTCCATCATAGTTTGATCCCCCGCCGCCACCACCTAAATCCCAGGATCCATTGGACCATCCACGTCCGCCAGGTGCTGCTCCTGCACCACCTTGCTGTATTCCAGTGCTTGTTGATGCGGCACCACCGCCACCGCCACCACCGGGAGTTTGGGGAGGGGGTTGGTCAACACCACCGCCACCGCCACCACCCCACCCGTTAACAGTTTGTCCCGACGGCAATACAAATATACTATTTCCGCCATTGGAGCCTGCACGACCACTATTTGCGACAGCTCCCCGACCGCCTTGCCCAATGGTTATTCTACATGTGGTACCTGGTACTACTACTAGGTTTTCTTGTTTAGCAATAGCACCACCACCACCACCACCACCGCCACCGTTTGCACTGGTACTACGACGACCTGAGCCACCACCAGCGCCTGCACCCATGACAATAGCATTAACTCGAGTAATACCAGTTGGAACTGTCCATGTACCATCAGCAGTAAACAATGCTGCTCCAGTTGGTGGCCAAAATTGTTTCCACCCGCCGTTTACTTTGCCGTAAGCAGCAATTGGATTTACCCATGTGCCGCCAATGTTAAAAGAAGAGCTTGATTGAGACCAAACCCCATCTTTATTAGCCCATATCTTTCGGTCAGATGATGCCATTGGTTATCCTATCTGGAACCATAAATCACCGTCTTGCCCGCCACTAGGCGGCGATGAACTAATTGTATAATTAAGTCTAACTGCATTTACTGCTGTTTTAACAAAAGCCGTTGTTGCAATTTGAGTTGTTTGTGTTCCTGCAGATGCTGTAGGTGCAGTTGGCACACCAGTAAACGCCGGACTCTCATACGGAGCCTTGGGTGTTAATAATCCCGTTACATACGATACTACTGCGGTGTTTGCTGTTGAAATCTTTGTAGTGTAATCACCGTAGATCTTATTTGCAGTTGCATCAACATAGGCCGTGGAAGCTGCCTTACTTGTATTATCGCCGATGCCAGGATAGGTTAAGTTGGGACCAAGATAAACTGCTGTAGTGATACCTGTTGTGGGGCTAACTAATACACCGTTCACAGAAATACGGTTTGCTACACTACCTTGGGTTGGCTCCCCGGATTGTAATGTCACTGTTACATAAGCACTATTAGTATAAGATTGTTGTACGGTAAATGTGGCAATTAGTGCAGAATCACTTTCCCTAAACTGCCTGATTGTATCACCTGTAGCAACAGTAATGCCACCAGTTAATGTTAGCTGATAAGGGTTGTTACTTTGTCCCAGGCTGGCTGCATAAGACAAATAGTTTGTTGTTGGTGGTACATTTAATATGCCTGTAAAAATAGGGCTGTTTAATGTAGCACGTAATGCAATTTGAGAATTTGCCGCAGTAATGTTACCACGCAATTGGGTAATCAGGCCATCTAATCGTCCAATATTACTTGTTGTATATTGTGCAAGATCTGCAACATTACTAGTAATGTTACCCGTTGCTAAATTTAAATTAGAATTAGTTGAGTCAACAACATTATTAATGTTTGAAATGTAATCATTAAAAACTTGCTGAATGTCAACTAATAGTTGATCATTGACATTATCAATTTGAGTTTGAACTTCACCAACTTTAAAATCTACATAAGTTTTATTTGTTAAATGACTACCGCTAGTTGGCGTAGCAGATGCTGTGACCGTACCAGTTGCTCCATTAATCAACAATGCATTATTTGTGACGCCGGAACCATTTACAGAAACAACTATGTTTCCGTTATAGACTTTATTTTGAATTACTAAATCATTGCCAACCACAGCTACGTTTGCATTACTGCCAAAAGATATGTTTCCGTTAGCAGTGATGTTGTTGGCAAAGGTATTAGGTCTATCAATACGTGCTAGTACTGTTGGGCTAATATTCCCAACAGTCAATGCATTAGATGCTGTGCCATTGAAGATACTAGTGTTTGCCACAGTGATTCCACGCTTAACACTTTGGAATCCTTGTGCATACAATGTATTAGATGGTGCCAGATCAAAGTCAGCATCTAAACTAAAAATACTAGCTAGATTGTTACTTGAATATATAGCAACAACCTGATGATTAACACTAGACGAATCTGTTACTGTTTCAACAAACGCACCACTCTTACCCTGTGAAGAAGAATTGCCGGGGCCAATTACTGACCACCCACTTCCAGTATAAACTTTTAACTGTTGATTAGTTGTATCCCACCACTGGTCGCCAGTTTTATAAATTGTCGGTGCTGTTGCAGAAACTGTGCTTTCACTAACAGGAATCCAATTTGCTCCATTGTATACGTACAAACGAGGACCAAGCAATCCCGCAGAGGAAATCGTATTTGTATTATACCATAGTGTGCCCGGCAATGGAGTAAAACCTACGCTCACACCCGGTGGGGTAGGATCTGCAAAATTTTCTAATAGGCGAACAAAGTTTTCATTTTGTATCTCACCATAAGTTGGAAAGTTACGACCAATTAGTGTTAGCCCAGTATCTGTGTTTGTTGTTCCATCAAGTATGTTAGTTAATACTGATCCATCTGTTTTGTTAATAATATAGCTCATAATTTATTATCCAATCGAGCTTAGGTTTGTTAGTGTTTGAATACGCACAGTATAGTCAATTTGAATCAAGCGGTTAAGAGCTTTTTGTACAGGGTGAAAAACCACGTGTGTCAGCAATAAGCCTGTGCTGGTTAGTCCCGATGTTCCGTCAGTGCTGCGACCACGTAACCCCAGTTCGTCAAAAACATACTCACTGTTTAGGTCTTGGCTATTGTCAAATGCAGATTGTCCGCTAGGCTCGCCGTAGTCAAGTAGGCAACTAACTAAAATATCTGCGTAAACAGTACCGGGAATGTGTGTTACACGCATTTTGTTATTTGTTGGGTCCAGGTTTGCAGCACTAGTATCATCAACAATCTTAGCGTATGTTGGATTATATAAATTACTGTTTTGCCCTGTGGTATTAGTTGGCAAATATGTAATAATACCTGTGGGATCAACTGATGTGCCACCATTACCAAAGTTCATTTCATAGATAAAGTTCTGCGATTTGTCAGCAATAGAGTTAGCCAAAGCAACAGAAAAGTTTTCATAGTGAATAGCGTTAGCCTTGTCGATAAAAACTTCCCCCGATGATGGGTCAAAAATCTTAATGTGCCCTCTAACGTAAATCCCCGAAGATTCGTTTGGGCGTTGTTGTTTGTTTTCCACTGCTTTTTCCTCTATTTTATCTATATTTTGGTTCTTAGAACTCGGCGTTTCAGTATTTATCATGGCGTATACCCTGGTTGATCCAATAAGAAATTACTCTGTATTGTATTGCTGTTCTCTAGTCCTAGCCCATTTGTTGGAGTACCTGACCCTAGTGCATACCAAATTGTGCCGGTTGTTACTACTGTATTTGCCGCCAGGGTCACTTCACCTCCCGAAGATACCATTCCCAATGGATTTCCACTTACTACATTACCAGCAACGTGTGTACCATTTAATTGTACTGTATTACCTGTAAGTAAACTTATTGTGCCTGTTAATGTTACTACAGGAACAGTATTGGAATTAACGGTCCTCTCAATTACTAACAAGTTAGCAGCAACTGTTCCGCCTACAAAATACTCAGTGATATAATCTCCAACATTTGCTGTAATGTTTGTATTCAGCACTAGTTTTAATGTTGCTGAATCTACTGCGGGATAGGTAACAGGAGCCAATCCAATGTTTGCTTCAGTGAAGGTTGTCAACGGAATCTTCTGTTGCAAACTTGCATCGACTACACGGCTACCTACAGTATGTAATGCGGCGCCTCCGGTACCGTCTACAGCACGTCGGATACGACCAAGAGTATTATTGTCTAAATCATATTCATAGTATGTAATTTTTTCACCATTAATGAATACAATACCAGGGATACCGCCTTCGGGATTAGGAGGCGGCAATGTAGACACATCCGTGACATATATTAATGTATCAGTGATTGACAGATTGGCAGCTAGATCTGTTGACCCTGCAGATGATACCCGTGTATAGTTTTCAACATCTTGCATATTTTTAAATACTCGATATGCTAAATTTGCTTCAAATACTTGTAAGTTTAAACTATCAAATATAATACCCGGTACCATTTCTTCAGGCGCATGACTATTGTAAGTGTCATAATATCTACCGCCGTCGACAATAATGTCACTGGGTGCTACACCAATTGAATCTGTGTACCGACTTGAAATAGTAGAATCAATGTATTCACCAACATAGGTATTTCCATCAACTTTTACACCAGGATACTCTAGTCCATATTGCGTCTTTGACAGGTTAATGTTTCCCTTGGATGAAACAATACGATCATTGGCATTATCAAACGAACTTGTAGCAATCACTATTACGTTTGCCAACGGGAATTCTAATGTAGGATCAACAGTATATTCATCAGTTAACTTATACAATGACGTTCCTAATACTAGTATAGTATCAACAGGTATTACATCTCCGCTGCTTACTTCATCCCACATCACAAATGTATTTGCTGGCGCATGGTTAATACGATCAAACTTTATTGTAGTTTTAATACTTCTGACAATGTTATGCCCAGTATAACCGTCGCCGGAGTTAACAAAATTGGGAGTCCAAACATTGCGAAGAATTGGATATGCTACTGTACCCGAACCTGTACCGTTAATAGTTACAAGTGGGGTTGAGGTATATCCACTTCCAGCATTTGTTATAGTAATACTCAGAACTCCACTGTTACCATCAATGGCAGAAACTGCTGTAGCACCTGTGCCACCGCCACCAGTAATGATAATCTGGGGAGGAGAATTAAATCCAGTTCCTGGTACGTCAACTACAACGTCAACCACACTATATGTATGTTTGTTGTTCCACTGGGAATACACTCCAGATGTAACTAAACTACTATCATATCGTTGTTCGCCGCTGGGACTACGATATACTTTTAAGTTAGCATCCCAATATGGTTGCAAATCAAAATCTGTAACGTCACCATCAAATTTATCATCGCCCTGATAATCTACGACAAATTCACGCAATATAGTTCTATATGGTTTAACTTCGTTGATATAATCCAAATAATAGTTTTGGTTGTCAGGAATGTAAGATGGGAATTGTTGTAGCTTACGAATGTACTGTGTAGCACTTAAGAAACTAGTTTTAAATACCCAATCTAAATTCTTTTGTTCAGTTAATGCATATTTGACCAATAAGAAAAATACTTGGTTAAACTCAGCTGCTAGGTCATCAATTAATACTTCTGTTTGAATTGCTATTAGAATTTGTCGCAATTCTTTAGGAGGAATAACGCCTGTGCTAATCTGAATTGTTCCGTTTTCAATACCAACCAAAGTTTTATTCAAACTAGAATCAATATAATAAATTGCAAAATTTCCCGATCCTGCGTCTAAAATTTTAACATAGGTATTGGGTACCAATGTCAATTTTCCAAAATCAAGAATAGTATCTACAGTATAATCCACTGTGGTCGTTGAATCAAATAACGGATCATAATAATCTACAAAGTCCCAATATAGATTAGTTTTGTAATTTTGTATCCAATCAGACTCGTCTTCGCGGATAGCAACATTCCATACGTTGCCGTCCCATTCATATATTACCCATTTACCAGATTGTGTTCTAACAGATGACACTAATACTCGATACCCATCTGAAATCATGTTAGTATCAACATAAGTTAATTCGTCAGAGTCTGCAACAATAAGATCATATGCTCCGGAGTTTACCGGAGGTATTGTTTCACTACTGTTTAGTGTAGTTAAAACTTTACGTTCGACTACAGGGTAGCTAATTAACTTTTCATTGACTACACCAACATAATTCAACAATGCAAGAGATTTATCAATAAACATTCCCTGGCGTGGGCGTACACTAATACCATATGCTTGTGCTGGAGTTAGTGTAGGATCAGGAACTACATTGCCTGCGGCGTCTTGTCCTGCAATGCTGTCTACAAATTTATTCAGTAATATACCAGGAATCTTGCTTGTTGGGTTACCCTCTTGAATTAATGCATATTCGCTGTGAATCAATCCGGCGTCAATTGTACGTTTTTCAACGTGTAGTACGCTATTTGTACCTGTTAATAAACTATTGATGTTATACAATGCCAACGTATCATTTCTTAATACCGTTGCGTAAGTAACACCTTGACTTTGCGGATTTTCAATTCCTGCTGTAATACTAATAACGCTATTGCTTTTATTTTTAGCGATTTCATCTAATCCGGCTACCCAGAAATAATATTTTAAATGTACTGTGCCGCGCTGATCGACCCATCCGTAAGTACAATATGCCGAGTCATTATCAAATACCGGGGTACCACGTCCTCCATATATTCTATATTGACTCGGTAGCACAGAGCTTTCCACCCACTGGTATACATTTACTGTACTACCATCAAACATCTTGCCCCAGTTGTTTAACCGGTATGACAATATATCCTGTTCGTATTCAATGAATCTAACAGAATCTAAATCCCACCAAATTTTCCCAACTTGATTAGGACCCCAATGGAAGCCCGGGTTCAGCACACCAGTGCCTGCATTGTAAACTGCGGGGTCGCCAATTCTGTAATAGTCGATGTCTTTCCCAACAGAATTTAATACTTTTCCTTTCTTAGGATCGATGTAATCAATTGAAGTTAAAATATTGTCATTTGTTTTATTATACAAGAACGTGCGATTAATACTGTTAATATCAACTTGTGGCTGTTGCTCACGTGTTAACATCCATACAGTATCTTCGTTTGGATTGTTTAACAAATATCCTGCACCAGCATTGCTGTTTGTGCCTGGGGCACCAATAGCAATTTTGCTTCTAGTGACATCAATGGCTGTGCCATATTGATCTCCGGTATTGATCTGTGTTTCAAGTTCTTGTACGTAAATGTACTCACCCAGCGTACCAGCGTCTGTGCGATCAATTAATGGTTCAAACAAATATACCGCGCCACTGTTAAAGATTAAATCAATGAATATAGTCGATTGTCCGTCAATAACTGTTGCGTTGTCATCAAATGTTGTCTCTTCTCTGCCCGACGAACCTTGACTTGAAACTACCAATGCTACTGCGTCACTGCTAACACTTATACTAGAACCAAAGTTTCCAATTTCTTCATTGGGATGTTCAATATACTCATTAAATACATAATTGCTACCATCTTTAATATATCGTTCTACGCGACCGTTATAAATCCCTGATTGTGTAGACCCTGGGATTCCCACAAATAAGTTTCCGCCTGTGCCATCGACTGCCAAACTTGCACCAAAATTAGCATTTTCGTTTTTCCAGTTACTTGACAATGTATTGCTCAACGCAAATGCATTGGATGTGCGTGTAAACACATACACATTTCCGTTATTCACTTCTTCATTGGTTGCATTTGGTGCGCCCACAAATATAGTTGACCCATTGGTTTTAACGCTGTAGCCAACATTACCTGTGCCTGTGCCAAATGCTGTAACACGGTCGTAGTATGCATTGGCACCAATGTTAGCGGTCCAATATGCCTGAACCACATCACTGCCGGGCTCGCCAATATATAACCACCGTTGATCTGTGCTCATTGCAATGCTTGTACCAAAGCGCCCGCTAACATTACTTGAATGTATTGTTTGTAATTTTGTGATGGTATTTGCAGAGGTACTATGTAAGTAAACGTGTACATTTCCGTCAGTTGGTGCGCCAACCACTAATAGGTTACCTTGAGACTCAATTGCAGATCCAAAACTAGAGTTTGCATTTGATACAATGATATTAGCATACGAACTGTTAATAATATTTGCGTATACCCTGCCTTCACCGGGACTACCAGTGTAAACATATTCTGTGTTAGAGCTTATACGAATAGCACTACCAAATCTTTCATTAGATGATAATGATACTGGAGTAATTTCTGATACTGTATTAGCATCCCACGGACGACTGTAAGTATACACCCCCCATCCGTTTTCTGTTGCCGAATCAACCCATACACGATCGTAGTCTCTCCATCCGTTTAATGGAGTTATATTTGTTATATCAGTGATTAAATCAATCTTCATTGATTCAAGGGCATATACTGTGCCTGCGGCAGTTAAAGGACTATTTTGTACCAAGTACAATAAGTTATTGCCTGCCGTTGGGGATACTGTAATTGTAATAGATGAACTATTAGGAACAGCCTCAACTGTGTACACACCATTATAGTTTCCGTAGATAGTATTAAAGTTAGTTAACACCATTGAATCGCCAACTTCAAAACTGTGATTGCCGTTGAAGAATAGCTGTGCATAAGAATCTAACATATAGTTGATCTTTGTTGCAATTAATTTAGTTTCTGTTACACGCAATACGTTCCAATTTTCTTGGCTGTCTTTAGCTACCCATATTTTGTGACCCGATCCCACTTCAAGTACATCAGCCGGTGTTGCATTAGCAATATTAAACAATGTGGACTCAACATCATCCAAGTGTACAAACCCCGCAGTTGGCAGATCTGTAATATATGTGCTGTCAACTCTGTTGTTGTAGATAGATGTTGTTGTACTACTCAAATTGCTAGAGTTATAAATGTTAGCCGAAGACAAGTCAATAATATCGCTGTGCGTTGTACTATACTCTGACGCATAGGTAAACGCAACAGGGTTCGTATTAAAAATTGACTGATCTAAAATAAATTCATTGTACTGATTACGAGAAAAGTCTCCGTACTTACCAATTAAGAATGCCCATTCTTCGTAGGTTGTTACAGTACCTTGAACGTTTTCGAAGTTGGCTTTAGTCAACGCATTAATCGAATTGCGGGAGCCTTTTTGTTTAATATACCCTTGATAGAACTTAGTCTGATTAGGAATGCTAATACCTAAATCTGTTAGGTAAGGTTTTTGTCTAAATCCAATTAAGCCTGCACTGAACAACTGTAGATCTTCCTCAGGAGGTGGATTGTCTACATCATAATAGTTTGCAAATTTCTGTGCGTTGTGACCGAAGGATGGCAATAATCCGGTACGGATGTCATCTGAAGAAATTTGTTTCCATTGTGTAGCATCAAATTTTGAACTTGCAGGAATATTCTTTGTAGCAGTATAGTAGTTACTGCTGAATGTAATAATATCACCGGTCTTATAATCGTAGTTAGTTTCCCACGTTAATATCTTCGGGTCACTATACACATATCCCGGTGCAAACAACATACCGTTCCATCCGCCAGTTTTTTCGCCACTGAGTTTTAAACGATATTGACGTGTTCCTTGCGATGGTACATAGATAATATCGCCAAAGTCGTCAACGTTATCAAATATCAATGTATGCTCGTACTGTACTAGATTTAATTTAGCCAACGATACATATGAGCCATTAATTACTTCCATGGTCATGACGTTAACTGGCTCGGCCTGTTCTTTTGTAAACACACTATCTCTAAGCAAGGTCAAAGAAGTTGATTTAATAGGAACAAAATTTTGATCCAATACTCTGCTGCTAGTTGGTGCATTTGTAATTTCATCAACTACAGTAAAGTACGAAGAGAAAATTAATTTATTAGTGATTGGATTTAATACTAAAATAGTACCATTGGCCCAACCTTGTTGGCTCCAATATAAAAATTCTTCAGCACTTAATATAAAGTCTTTTTGTTTTTGTAAATCTCTACTAAACTCAGTGAATATAAATCCACGTGCAGTTAGGTACCGTTGATAGCTTACTAAGAAATCAACTACCTGTTGTAAGGTAGTAAATTCTGTGCCATATGGAATTTTTGTTGAGGTTCCAGTGGAGTCATTATATACTTTAGCGCCAACACCGCTAGCAGAAATAACAGTACTATTACTACTTGCAATGCTAGGGATAATAGTAAAGAATGGATTGCTTAGGTCGTATCCGGTTACTGAATATCCACCTGTTACTTTTTCTACGATAACTGCACTATATGTGGCTGTACTAACAGGCACAGACTTACTTAGATAAATTCTATAGTTTTCGTCTGGAATAATAACACTAGCGTTAGTTGAGCTTGGTGTTGTTTGTTCTGCAGAAACTGTTAATAAATTCTTATCAGTGAATCCAGCTACTTTATACGATAACTGAACAGTCATATTGTTAAAATAGTCTTGTAATGTAATTGCAGGATTTATTCCAAGATTTTTAATCCCGTCTCCGATCCAGTTAATATAACCAGATGTACGTTTAATTGTGCCAAGCGTAGTATCGCCATTTACTTTTAAAATACTCGGAGTAATTTTTATGTTCTCTGCTGTGCTAAACTGATTAGTTATAGGATTTCTGTACACCAACGATGTATCAATTTGTGTAGCAAAATATTCCGCAGGCTTGGCCAATGCAAAAGCAACTTGTACCGCAAATGTATAATCACTGCTATTGCGCCAGGCAGTTTCAACTGGGCCTTGTTGCCCAACCGCAAAACTTCCATTTACATATTTGCTAGTTGATAAAGTTGATAACGGAATTAAATTTGGGCTCAACAAATTACCCGAAAAGTCAACAGGAATAAATGTGCTTAACCCAGGACGTGCAAATCTTAGATCGGTATACGGATCTCCATTGTTCCAAATGTAGCCTGCTTCTAAGTCGTCCCATAATGTTAGATTACCTTTGGTATAGGGTGCTTCTCCGTACCGGTCTAACCACCAACTTGGTATACTACTAAAACCCAACATCTCCCACGGAGCCAAATTTGGTCGGTCGGTGTCATACCAATATTTAAAAACAGCTCTCCAAGAACCTTGCAATGAACTACGGTTAACCGTATCAGGAAGACCGTAGTAATTCCATGTCCACGGATTAGAGGCATTATACCAAGAGTTTGTGGTGTAATCTACACCATTGGAGCCAACCCACTGTAAAAAGTTTTGTGTCAAGAGTTGATTAAATTCTTCCAGTGAGTAATCGGATTGTCGGAATCGTCCGGGTATAATGTCAAAGCGATTTAATTCATTGGTTAGATAATTAGCTTTAATATTATTATAGATACGTTTCTCAAGCTCTAATAGATATTGATCTCTGAAGTCTCCAAATGCAGGAGTAATCGAGCCGTCGTGTCCACGGATCATTGAAACAGGAGTTTGGTATGTGTCGTCTAGATATATTTCAGGTTCAAATTTTGGATATAGTCCCAGTTTAGACGGTGTTTCGGGGATATAGTTCCCGTCGGTGTTAAAATAGTCTCGGATAGTAATTATGTCACCAACTACTAGAGTTTTAGTAATTGTAACTGCAGGAACAATTGTACTAAACGTATAATCTGCGTCTAAAGTTAGCTGTGTACCATTGACATAGATTAATACTGCACGGTTACTCAATTGAGTTACATCAAAGATAGAATTAAGTTCGTAGTTTGCCTGACGTGCGTTTAATACTGTATAAGTTAATGTAGTATAATTACCGCCCTGTGGAACCATGTCACTGTAAAACCACGGAAAGCTATTATTCTTAACTGAATTAATTGATTGTAAAATTGTGTCAACACCACTGGCTGGGTTGTTATAATTTAACGTAGTCAATGAAGCACATAAACTTAAAAATTTATTTTTAAATCTAGTATATTCTTTTCTAGCTAGATTAATACCTGTAGTAAAATTAACCACTGGGTCGTTTAAAAACGTTGCCGCATATACCAAAGGACTGCTATGATGAGTAATAGTACCAATTTGCGCTTTTAAGTATGTGTCCTGGGTTTTTCCTACCCCAGCGTAGTTTTCTATTAACTTGTTATAGTGTGTACGTAGCTGTCCCAACGTAATTGTTGGGAAATTTTCGTTTAATGGATTTGAGTCTAAATTCTTTGGAATTTCATAATATCCAATTTTACTAATAGTGTCGCTGAATATTTGTACATCAATCTTATCTCCCACAGAAGGAAGAGATGTCATCTCAACTAAATGGTAAACCCCGTAAGCAACAATATTATAATCTACACCAGCAGTTAACAATCTGTTATTTAAAAATACTTTTGTATAAGGAATTAATCCTTCTTCTGTGTTCGGTAATACATCAACTTGAACAAATGCTCGGTCAACTCCATTAATTGCAACTGTGCGCCCATCATAGAATTTTGTAAACAATTGATACTGTTTTGTATCCTCAACACTAGTTACCCAATTTGTTTCTTTGGTAACAGTGGTTCCGTTGTTAACGGCAAAATAGCCCTGGCTATGTTTTTTTGTAACAGTAGTTAAATCATCAACGTAGGTAAATGTATCTTTGTCGTAACAATTTTCAAATACAATATCACCAATGTTGTTAAACGTTTGATAAGACAATGGAAACCCAAGAATTGAGTCATTTGTGCCTGTCCCTTCTTTATATCGAAATGCACACGTACCAACAAACGTACTGCCTGGGTATACTGTATTGTCTGCAAAGCTATACCCGTTAGCATCTACTAGATCAAAGTTTGGTTGTTGATTAATCTGTGCTTTAGCCTGGGCCTCATGCCAATTTGTGCCATCGTAGTAAAAACTTTTACCTTGGTTTCCTCCCCTGAGCGCCAGTACATTGGATCCATTGGTAACAGTTAAACCTGTATCTATTAGAGTAATATAATTTGATCCATTGATTATCTCAATAATTACTTCCCAAATTTTATTTTTTACGTTTGTGTCATAGTCGTCTGCAAATACAATGTAATCATTCTGCTGAACTGCTACTCCATCCACTGATGCCGTTGCTTGCCCTTCAACCTCATTAAAGGCGTCAGTTGGTTCAAAAATAACAATGTCTACATTGTCGATGCTTCGACTACCGTAATTAAAAAGTTGTAATCCTGGATTAAATTCAATAATGGGTCGACGTGCAGGGATGTTTGGCCCATAGTTAATATCGGCTCTGTTATACCCTGCTGTTGCAGTCAACACATCAACATGGAACCAACGATTATATCTACTCCACCCATTACGGTCTTGACTTCCTCGATTAATTGTAATGTAATCAGGACTAACATCAATATTTTCACCGTAAGATTCGGGTACGGCCAATTGGTCAACCGGCACAAGATTGATGCTTGTACCAACACCTTCTACATAAAATTCTTTATTGGCATACGCCGCAGGGATAACGTTTGAATCAAAAGAAAGTTTCAACCCATTGGTTAGATTTACGCCATTTGGGCTGCACCAACTTGATTTTCCTAGTATCTCATTGTCAACGTCAATAGTTGAATTGATATTGTTTACTAATTTAATTTGTCCTACGTAGGCGGGATTAGTGCCGTCTTGAAAATACAAGTACTCAGCAGCAGATGTATTAATAGGAACATCTTTATAACGGTAGTTAGGATCTACCCAATACTCACTAGATGCATAAGTTAATCCTGCACGTACAAAAACTTTTTCTCTAATCTCAATGGTGTATTGCGGGTGTATTTGAATTACATAGTCAGTGTTAGTTAAATCTGTGGCAACTAATTCAACTCTCCATCCGTAAACTCTACGCTCTTCGGGTACAATATATCCCGGAACAATATCGCTGGTATCTGTGCCAGTAAATTCAGTAGGCATTGCTGGAGTGGTCCATTGGAGGTCATCATATTCTCCATTGATGAGTACAAAACTCTTTCCAGATAATTGATTATTAATACCATCAAACCCCGTTGGGAATTCTGCCAAGAACTCGCTGAGTAAACGATTTTGAATCTTTGTGTAACTAATATTTGTTACTAATGCATCCACAGTGGCCGCGATTGGCATGTTGATATAAAAGTCTTGTGCTGTTGATAATGGAACATTAAATCTAATAACGCCAGTCTCTATGCCATTGTTTGTTACACCAAATATATCACGTGTTGTGACTGTTGGCAACCCCGGCACAGTTCCACTAATTCCGGGATTAGTCTGTATCCAAAATCGGAATCCGGGTTGGTTAACTGTAAATGTATAGGTGCCGCCACGTGCCAATGTTAATTGTGTGTTTGGTTGTGTACCGGTCCCAGTAAATAAATACCCGCCAGTACCTGTACTACGTGTTACTACATAATCATTTTGATACGGAACTTCGTTGCTGTAAATGTCTACTGCGTCAGGGCCGTCGGGCATCCAATAATATTTGTAATAGTTTACAAACTTATCGTAGTCAAATTTACCGTCATAGTTATAGCACTCGGCACTAAACAAACGTTGATGATTGGTGCTAATGCCGCCAGAACTTTTAATATGGTGCAGCAGATCAGTATAATCAGATTTAAACTTAACTTTCTTATTTGCGTCTTGCACCACTACAGTAGGCTCGAGTTGATAGCGGCTACGCTCGTTGTTGACCTCGGGTACATAATTATCAGTGGACTTATATGTAGGGCTAAATGTTCTGCCAATATATCCGTCCAATGGAACATTATACGAGTCTGTCGCCAGCTGGTCCATGGTTGCACTAAGGAACGCCTGGTTTGGTGAAGTACGGAATACTTCAGGTAAGAAATTGATTGTATTAAAAAGACTCATTAATATGTACCTATTAGGGTGTTGCCAAGGTTCAGTTGTGCCGCTGTTACTGCGCTAACTACATCAATGTCATTAACAGTAGCCGCAGATGTAATAATTTCCCATGGTTCAGAATTAATTTGGAAGTAATTACCAAATACTAGTCCAGCATCATCGGGGGTAATTAATATACTAGCCAAGTTTGGTGCTAATTTATTGTGTAGATATGCCGCTAATTCACTGAAATAAAATGTATCGCCAAAGTCCCAATTGGCCAGATCAAAGTATTTGTTAATAGCCGCAATAACCTGACTCTTCATTTCGTTCGGTGTCATACTACTTGCTGGATTAATAACAACCTGAAATCGTGCTTGCAAGGATGAATCTGCTTTGGATCCAAACAACGGTTTAAATTTTGCTGGATTATAAATTAATGTATCACTAACTGCTTTGTAATCTTCTAGTGTATTATATGCAATTTCTAGGCTACTTGATGTAGGTGCATTGGGTTCAGATACCGTACCTGTTAAGTCTTGTATCCATTCTATATAACTAGTAGAATAGTCGGCTGTTAGTATATAAACATCCATAATGTTAACTGGGGTTGGATCAATACGATTTCTACTTGGACTATTATGTTGCCACTGGAAATATAAATCGCCACGAGATACATCTGTACCAGCAATCAATTCATACAAATCAGGATTATCGGGAACAGAATCCATTTGTATTGTTGGTGGTTTAACTAAGATGCGATCTGTTTCTGCATAGCCAGTTACATCAACTACATTGTTATATATTTGCCAGACTATGTCTTTACCAATTGGCGAATTTGACCCTGGTTCTGTGTTAATTTTTAATACTTTAACTGTGTCGGGGACTGTGGTACCCGTGGTTGAGTCATACACACGCACAGTAGGATCAAAATAGAATGTAGTCTCGCCCACACTAGAAAATACATATTTTAAAATTTTACTTTGTACAGTATAACGTCCTTGATTATAGGTAAATTTCATTAACCAATCTGTGCTAGCACTAATGCTTGCAGGAGGAATATTAATCCACGTTTGATTTTCCTGATCATAGGTTAATCCAAAATTAACTTTTGCGTTAATTTGAGAGATAGCTGTTCCAATTAAACTTGTACTCAAATCTGTTTGATACGGAGGAATAATACTATTTGCCCCTATCAAACCTTCATCGCTTAAAATTGCGCCAGTAGGTACTCGTGTTCCGAAGTTAACTAAGCTAGGAGTGTATGCATCATCATTGGGAATAATACTAGTCACTGATGCATAAAAACTTAATTTATCTCCGGCCGCACTTGGAGTTCCTGTCTGTAATGCATTTTGACTGTTAAAATATTGGCCAACTGGTGCAGAGAATCTTAGACTTGCACCTGTGTTAACATACTGTAAATTGCCGTTAATGCCATTACCAATCTGCAATGTGTCGCCATCAAACTGTAAATATCCTGAACTTGCAGAAGTTGAAGAAGTTGTTTGACTAAATTCAATTGTAGTTTCCGGACTGTTAAATTTAGGGTAGTTGGCATAATAGTAATTAATCATTTCTGTACTACCAATGATAGGCACAACATCATTGTAGATAGCAGAATAAATGTCATTGGTATTCAAGAAATCAAAGGTAGTGGAACTGATTTCTGCGTTTGCAGATATAATGCCATCAGCACAAAATACGTTTGTGCTAGAATAACTACCAGTTGGATCCAATGAATCTAGATATAAACTAACACCTGAACTTGTGCGGTTAACTGTTTTAATCTTTTGAATACTGTTAAAACTAGTCAACGGGAAGATATTATAATCTTCCGCAGTAATCATACGATTTTGTGTATAGTATTGCTGGGGCGCACTAATTTTAATACTCTCCAGTGACTGTGCAGAACTAGCATTGGTCACTGTGTATTTTAAACTTGCTGTAACTGTTAATGTATGCAATGCACTATTTTTACCAACGTAGTTAAATGCAACAATTACAGAACTTAGATCATCTGGATTAATTGTATAGCTTGCACCGTTACTGGTACGGAAGTAGAATCTAAAAGGTCCAGACGGAATGTTAGAGAATGACCCGTCACCAAACACAATGTTAACTTGATCGTTGTTGGTTGTGTTTAGCTGATATAAATTTTTATTTGTTAACTGATTATAGATAACATTGATACCCGGTAACGCCGGAGTTTCTTCCCACATTGTTTGAATATTGTTGTCAGCATCTAGGGCATATAACCAATGGTCTGTGCTGTTAATATTATTGGTCAGCACAGGAACATAATTATTAGGAATAGCATTGGTAATTGTAAAATCAGTGGCCTGCATTGATCCTTGTTTAAAGAACATAAAGAAGCCGGTGTTGTTACTGGCGTTTCCGTTGTTGTCATTTCTATACAAAACATTAAATTGTCCAGTGACAGTTGGATCTTTTTCGTAGATGTAGGATTCGCCTAAACTGGTGCCGCTGACTGCTTCAAAGTTAACTGGTGCGCCTTGTACGTTAACTGTAAAACCAGCAATAGGTAGTGTGTTGGTGTTTAGGTTAATTGCGTACTCGTCGGTTTGAATTCCTGAGATCTTTTGACTGTTACCCGGCTTGCCAATTGTTTGACTAGATACTAAACTTGCATTTAGAATGTTGGTAAACTGCTCTAACCAATTGTCGTTGGCAATGTCATTCCAGTGGATGGTAGCGTTGGCTAGATTGTTGCCCGAGCTGTCGTAGACAGATTCTGTGGTTTTAACGCTGTCGATCTTTAATAGGCCACTAGCACTTGTTGTACGATGTGGGTTGTAACTCAACATACGTGCAAGTTTAAGAATACTGTCACGGCGTTGTGCAGTATCCATGAAGTTTTCACGTGTGTTTAAATCTGTGCGGAAACTTAGGCTTTGTCCCAAGAAAGCAATCATGTCAATGAGTGCAAGGTACTCACTGCTTTCTAAGAAGTCGTTGAAGGTATCTGGGTAATACTGCTGTAAATAACCAATCATTGTGCTACGCAGCGTTTCAAAGTCGTAGCTAGTAAAGTCTGCGTTTGCAAACGATTGGTAGATTTTAGTCCAGTCCTGCTGTACTAGAAGATTTGTTTGACGTGTATTCTGTGCCATATTTTTACCTATATAAACTATTTATTTAGATAATAATATGGACAGTTAATTGTAGTCTACTATTGAAGTTAAATTCTTAGAATTTTGATCAAAGTTTAAACCAATGGTTTCAGTTTGATCTGACGGAACGTACAACAATGTTATTTGAATCAAAAAGCCGTTAGTTTGTTGTGTGACCGATACTTGCCCTGCTCTGAGTCTAGGGTCGTATCCTATAATTCGATTTATGTCGTCGGTGATTAGCTGTTGTATGTCATCATTCAATGGTTCAAACAACAAATCCCAGATTATTGTTCCAAAGTTTGGTTGCATTAGCTTTTCGCCCTTGCGTATGCTAAAGTAATTTAATAGGTCACGCTTAGATAATTCAAAATCAGTGACTTTAAACTTTTTTGGTGTAACTAATGTGCTAAAGCCTTTGTATGTAATCATAGTAATATTTATTTAATTAACGGCTCAGTACACTTACTGCATACCTACCAACATTGTAGTATTCACCACCGTCCCCCATTCCGCTGTATCTCCAAGCATACGCACCTGTTCCCCGAGCATCTGTATTTGTAATTCCTGTACCAACACCCAAATTCCAGGCGACATAAATCATACCGGCTGCGACTTCTGCATTGTCATCGGGTGTAATTGCATTTATTTTTTTAAGACCTATATGTAGGTCACTGATAATTTTATATGCCAAATGATCTTGGGCTATTGTGTTTATTAAAAAACTTTGTAAACTAGTTGAGCTGTACATGTAATTTAAATATGAATTTACATTGCTACGCATCATCGAAGGAGTCCAACAATGCAGATAATTAACAGCGTCATTTCCGTATTCTGTGACTGACCCTGGTGCTAATATACCATATGATTCCAACGTTTCAGCAGAGAATTGATATCGTCCAACTTGATTATCTTCTCCAACTTTGGCATAATCCCAAAGGCTTTGATCGTAGCCTATTTCTGCAACCAGGCACTTAGTTTGGTTAGGGGATAGCTTTCCAATTGTAGCCCAGGTTGGTAGTCCCGATGGTGCGTCAGCCCTGCCTAGCCAGCTCAGTGGTAGTGTGTTTGTAACTGCTACACCCTGAGATTGTCGTATGCCTTGATCTGTTGCCATATTTTATCCAAACAAACTGCTGGTCAGTGAACCAACTAACCCCGACATTGCAGCTGCTGTTGCAAACCCTGCAAGGCTATTACCACTTTGCCCTGGAATTTTTGGAGTTGGGCGACTCTTTCCGTCTGTGCTGACCCAAGGCTCATGTGCGGGTACTTGTGTACACGCAGACGATACTGCCCCAGTGGACGATACCCATGCTTTTGTACCGTCGGAATAAATGGTATCTTGCAGTACGTTGGTTGGCGTGGTTGTTACTATGGTTGGTATTCCTGGCATGCCAGTATTTAATTTTAACAAGGTTCCGTATACACTGGTCATTCCTGCAGATGACAGACTTAACATTGCGCCGCATTTAAATGAACCCATTGACAAACTGCTCAATGATAGCGGACCATCTGCGGCAATGCTTGCACCCATTGTGGCTTTTATTGCCATTTGCCCGGTGGTATTCATAATAATTGCACTCTGCCCGCCTTGCCCGGTGGTGTCAGAAGCATTCATTTGTATTACTGGACTTTGCATAATAATAGCGGCATCACTGTGAAAATTCATCACACCTTTGGTGCGTAAGTTTATCCCGTTACTAGAAAATACGTGTAGTTGTCCTTCTTTGCTGAATTCTAACCAGGTGTCACCGGATTGACTGCCGATGTACAATACATTTTCTGTGTCATTCATTAAGATTTGATGTCCACCTGTGGTACGCAATCTGATAAGTTGATCTGTACCTTCAGAATTTATATCATCGCCAGCGGCGCCGTCATCCATGACAAAACTGTGGCCGCCTTTTCTAAATATTACTAAATCTTTGTCGGTTCCAAGTTGTGGTGTTTTGGTTGCACTACGACCGGGCGTGCTAATACCGTAGACATTGCTAGGTGCTTCACGCATACTGCTAGAACTAATTGCGCCACGAATTGGGTCTCTGTCTAAGCCTTGCTGTAATAATACTGCTGTTTGATATTGATGTGCGTAACGCGGAGTTGCCACCAATCCATCACTCTGGAAAGCTGTGTCCACTTTTGCGTTGTATTCGGTCACTGGTAGTACGCTGTCGTTGCCTATTGATACACTTTGATCCCCGGGAGGAACCATGGTTTTATCTTTGCCGCCAATGGCCCGTCCATTTGCTGGAACCATATGGTGGCTTGAACTATCATAGATGCAACCTAGCCAAAACCCTCGATCTCGATCTCCATTGGCAAACATCACTAAAACTTTGTTGCCAATGTCCGGAGGTATCATCCACATTCCATAACTCTGCCCACTGGTAGCAGGGCTGTCAATTGGAAGTTCTTGACTATCTGTGCCGTATGTTTTTCCATAAAACGGACTAGCGTAACTAACTGTTGTATATTCTGTGGTTGGAGAGATCTTGCCGCCCCACTCAGGAATAAAAACTTTTAACTGACCAAGTCGGTTGCCTTTTACGTGCTCCATTACTGTGGCCACATAAGGTCCTGGATCTACTTTGAGCCCAAGTTTATTTTGATCAATTACAGCGGTCTTTGACGGACCAGCTCTGCGTATGTTATCTGATACACCCATTTATTATCCGCCTCCGGCTTGTTGATTAGTTCTACTATTTGATACTGCATCATTGGTCAATGTTGCAAGTCCGCTGGCTACATCGCCGTTTATATATCTAGCAAGTTTTAACACCTGTTCAAATTTACCATTTGCAAAATTGTTTTGTATAGTAAGCACCCTGTACTGTCCGCTGAACATCGACTGTGTTGGCGAAGACGATCCGCCTTGCCATAACATCAATCCTTTACCGGTTACATCTGCATCTTGGTCAATTGGTGTATTAACTGTCAGGGAGACTATTAAATCTCCGGTGTCCATTCTTAGCCAGCCGTACTTTGTTGCAAAGTCAGATTGGCTGATCCCTGCATAATCCTTA
>Ga0222712_10000525_pt1 | contig 49750 bp, 44 predicted proteins | sample C33_657DmetaG_FD_165043 | JGI IMG/M metagenome (GOLD analysis project Ga0222712, IMG submission 165043) | Estuarine water microbial communities from San Francisco Bay, California, United States - C33_657D | ecosystem: Environmental > Aquatic > Marine > Unclassified | place: USA: California... | reverse complement strand
ACGGCTTTAAGTTGTACGGCCATTTTTTAATTTCGCAGAGAGATGTAATCGGAGTCGCGGATTTATTGGATGCTTTCAAGAAATTGCCTGTGCGCAAGGTCATTCGGAATACTCGCTTCTACTACATGCTGCTGCAAAGACTAAAAGATCACCGCACCATGTCTGACGGTGTCACATGGAGTGCACAAGCAGAGTTTCTCTCGAGGCTTGCTGACTGGGATTCCACAGATGATGTCCTTTGGCACCTGCAAGAAGCCGAACGCCTAGCATTGGTTAATTTGAATGTACCTCACTTTGTTGCACCGAGTGATCAAGACTTGATTGCTGCAGTAACTGGTCACAGCACTCAAACAGGCGGTAAGCCGGGCCTCGAACAATCGGCCGAACGTTGGGCGAACTGGTGCGAAGCAGAAGTCGAGCGACAGGTGGAAATCATTCAAGTTAGTACGAGTTTTGTTTTAAAGTCTGAAAGCAACAAAGAAGAGAAGTATCTTTTTAAACGCACACTTAAACAACCTGCGAAAGTTCAAAACCAGGCGTGTCTGGCAAAGGAATTAAGCCGAATCACCCAATCAATTAGACAATTTGCCACAATCAAAGAGCAGAGTGCGGCTTGGGTCGGGCTTGACTGGTTGGGTGACTCTGATGTGGCGCAGCTTGTGACTGTCGGTTCAGATCTGTATAACGGATCAAGCGGTATCGCTTTGTATTTAGCCGCCTACGCTCGATATGCTGAAGACTCTATGAGTCGTGAGCTAGCGCTCAAGGCCCTGGCGCTCACCAGACGACAGGTGACTCAGCCTTCAGCAGCACGGTGGGCAAGAAGCATGGGCGTCGGGGGCGCAAGCGGGCTTGGTTCGTTGGTCTACGCACTGACAGTGATTTCTGATTTGCTTGAGGATTCAACACTTTTAGATGACGCACTCAGTGTCGCGCAGTTATTTTCGGATGAATTGATCGCGGCTGATCGCTCATTGGATGTCATTGGTGGCAGTGCTGGAGGTATCTTGGGTTTGTTGGCACTGCACCGTCGAACCCAATCTAGTGATGTTTTGGCTAAAGCCATCGCGTGTGGCCAGCATCTATTGGATCAACCTAGACGTGGAGAAATCGGAAAACGCAGTTGGGTGGGCATGGGTATGGATCAAGCCATACTGACTGGTTTTTCTCATGGCGCTGCTGGGTTTGCTTACGCTTTATCAAGGCTCGCGGTTGCGAGCGGTCGTGATGACTTTGCGCAAGCAGCACAGGAGTGTTTGGCGTATGAAGATAGTTGCTACAACGAGCACCTGCTGAATTGGCCAGACTTGCGCAGCTCAGAGGATGGCACAGTTTGGCCGAGTCAATGGTGTCATGGGGCGGTAGGAATCGGCTTAGCGAGAATCGCAAGCAATAGTTCCGCGACCGTGGAGTCGGAATCGATGATGGACGACATCCGTAATTCGGTGAAGAACGCGACGACGAAATGGCCGCAGCATATAGATACGTTGTGCTGTGGCACCCTTGGTACGATCGAATTGCTCGGTGAAGCGAGTAAATTATTTAATCAACCTGATCTGCGTGAGCTGTCGGATCAGCGATTAGCGCAAATCATTGCAAGCCGCGAAGAGAAAGGCGACTATGCGTGGAACGCAGGCGGTACTTCTGTGAATCTTGGTATGTTTCGTGGCTTGTCGGGAGTTGGCTATACCATTCTCAGACGAGTTGACCCGAGCTTACCCAATATTCTTGTTTGGGAATAGCAAATATTTTTCTTCGCGATGATCGAGATCAATGCATCAATATCAGCTGCTGAATATTGACAACGAAATAATTCTGTAACCGGTGAAAAATAGTCGGAGCAAATCTGGTGTTACAGCTTATTAGTCCAAAAATATTTTTTGTAGATAACGATTTTTATCAAGGTATGTAGTAATGAGAAAGTTCAAAGCCTTAATCGCGCTTATGGTTTTTTTTCTGAGCGGTTGCGCCCAAATACAACCCGACTTCAACGCAATGAGCGGCGCTTATTCCAGAGCGATCGGCGAGCACACTCGCAACGATTTACTGCTGAACCTGCTCAGAGCGGCAAATGACTTGCCCACGCAGTTTACGGCCATTCCATCTGTGTTGGGCACTGGAAGTGTGAATTTGGACTCCACACTAGGCGCTGGAGGAAATAATGCTTCTTTGAATGCTCTTTTTGGATTTCTACCAGCTTCTGCTTTGACGGCCATGGGTGCCACTTACAGCTTAAATACCCAATTGGCAGCGCAGCGGCAATTCACCTTTACACTTTCCACGTTGGATAATGAATTATTCACAAAGTCGTTTTTATCAAATATCACCGTGGATCGTATTGATTTGCTCGCCTCAGATAAACAGGCTTCGCTGGACCTTTTATATACGTTGGTTGTTAGTGGGATTGAAGCCAACCCTACTGCAAAACGCGGCTACGTCTTTCATAACGATATGGCTGATAAGAACCATTACCCAACCTTTAAAGAACAGATGGAGTTCTTGCTAGATGCTGGACTGGCTATAGAGAGCTCCACGACAATGGTTCCGATTGGCATCCCTCTAAGTCGGTCAGAGACTGTTTTGTTATTACCAAACGTTTTTAATAAAGACAGTAGTATTCAATTTATACCGTCTGAAAAATCTAAAGGGATGTATCAAGCGGTTCAACCGATTACTGCTTTGAGACATTGCATGTCCTTGCCGCAAAGCGCAAAGAATGTAGCACCGTATTTTTCGAAAACTATTAGGTGCTCAAACAATACTTACCAAGAAAATTTTATAATTCCGAAGGAAAGCATAGTTAATCAACTAAAACAAAACGTTGGGCCTGAGGGGCTGACTTTTATTTTGAACTTGCGCTCGGGTCGGGATATTTTTCTTTACCTAGGACAGATTATTCAAATGCAATTCATTAATCCAGATCCGGCAAGTTTTATTCGAGTTCGGCATGTTTCAACTAACGGCAAAGCGAGTGATTTGCCGTTAATTATCGTTCGCAAAGGCGATCCACCACACGGCACACAGGTGCTTGCACGAGCGAGTTTTCTTGATGAAAGTTACTACATACCTAAGGAAGATAACGGATTGTCAGCCAGGGTTCTTGAGCTGTTGAACGTTCTCGTTACACTCAATAAAGTTGCAGGATCTATTCCCGCCTCCCCTGGGGTTCTCTTACGATAGGCCGAAAACATATTCAATCCACCGAACCGATAATGGGCATTCTAAGACCCAAGGTGATCGCTCATTGGATGTGATTGCGGTCAGCGCTGGGGGTATTCTTGGACTCTTAGCGTTGTACCGTAAAACTGACGCAAAAGACGTATTAGCTCACGCATTCGCCTGCGGCGAGTATTTGTTAAGTCAACTGACTGATCGGATCAGCGGTTGGCCCAAGTGATTGCAACTCGTCACGAACAGTTTGATGATGACAATGTGACCGACATTGCTAAAGACTCTCGCGCCTCAAGATTTTTTTCGCCCTTCTTTGTTCTACATCAACTCCTCCACACTTGATTCCCGTCGCTGCCCACAATTCCCGACTAAGTTGAGTCATATCGACTTAGGAATGGGCTCATGTGGTTTAAGACGTTGGATATTCTTGGTAAAACACTCATACCGATTGTGCAGGGCGGCATGGGGGTTGGGGTCTCGGCTCACCGCTTGGCTGGTGCTGTTGCCCGTGAAAATGGTGTTGGCACGATCGCCAGTATCGATTTGCGTCATCACCATCCCGACCTTGAAGAACAAACCGAGCATTGCCGCGATCGCGAACAGATCGATCAAGCTAATTTGATTGCCCTTGATCGTGAGATCAAAGCTGCCAAGCAGCTCGCACAAGGCCACGGCGCTATCGCTGTCAATGTCATGAAGGCGGTACGACAACACCCCGCTTTGGTGCAACAAGCGTGCGAAAGCGCGGCCGATGTTCTAGTGATGGGTGCTGGCTTGCCACTCGATTTGCCTGAGATGGTGGCTGATTTTCCGAAGATGGGTTTGGTGCCTATTTTGTCTGAAAGCCGTGGCGTGGCGATTGTGATGAAAAAATGGCTTAAAAAAGGGCACTGCCCAGATGCCATTGTGATTGAGCATCCCGGTCATGCTGGCGGCCATCTGGGCGCTAATAAGGTTGAAGATCTGCACGCACCACGCTTTGAATTTGATTTGGTACTGAACGATTGCCAAGCCCTTTTTACTGAGCTTGGACTAGGCAAAGATGCGCCGCCTTTAATCTTGGCTGGTGGCATTGACTCGCACGAAAAAGTTCGTCATTGGTTGGGCGCTGGAGCAAGTGCCGTGCAACTTGGCACCGCCTTTGCCGTCACGCAAGAGGGCGACGCGCACGATGAGTTCAAGCGTGTGCTGATCAACGCAACCCCTGCAAACATGGTCGAATTCATTAGCGTGGCTGGCCTGCCCGCCCGCGCGGTGTCGACCCACTGGTTGAAGCAATATCAGCGCCACGAGCCCCGCATGCAAGCCTGCGCAAAGGCTGACCCGCGCCGTTGTGCTCAGCGCATGGACTGCCTGACTCAATGCGGCCTACGCGATGGTTTAGCGAAGATTGGTCAGTTTTGTATTGATTTGAAATTGGTATCGGCCTTAAAAGGCGATGTGCAGAAAGGTTTGTTTTTCAGAGGTGCAGGAACACTTCCGTTTGGTAAAGCGGTGCGCTCGGTACGCGAACTGATTGAGTACTTGCTGTATGGCACCTTTCCTGCAGCGCTTGATTTCACGACAACGTGTTTTAAAAATATACATACGGCCGCAGAACTAGAGCTGGAAGCATTGCGTCATTCTCCAGTCGTTGCTTCAGCTTAAATACTCTCATGCCCCATCAACACACCCACCTCGCTGAAGTTGAATTTGATCCCAAGCTAATCGCTCGCTACGATGGCAGTGGCCCGCGTTACACCTCGTACCCCACTGCAGATCGCTTCAGCGAAGGGCCGATCGATTTGATTTACGGCTTACCCAAACAATCTGTTCGCACGATGCAAGCCACGCTCAGCACAGTCTTAACGTGGCGTCCTGAGCGTATCGCGCTATACAGCTACGCGCATTTGCCTGAACGCTTCATCCCACAGCGACGCATCGAAAGCGCTGATATGCCTAATGCGACCGAAAAGCTCGCCATGCTTAAGCTCGCTGTGACCACATTGCTTGAGGCAGGCTATGTCTACATCGGGATGGATCACTTCGCTCTACCCGAAGACGACCTTGCGCTGGCTCTTGAGCAAGGTACCTTGCAACGCAATTTTCAAGGTTACTCCACACAAGCGGACTGCGATCTGATTGCGCTTGGGGTGTCGGCGATTAGCCGCATCGGTGACACCTACGCACAAAATTATCGAGACTTGCCTGCTTATTACAACGCGCTTGATCAGCAACAACTGCCGCTTGCAAAGGGCTTAGTCATGACGCGTGATGACGAACTCAGACGCGCAGCCATCCATGATTTACTGTGTCAGTCAACGCTCGACATACCAAGCTTTGAACAAGCCTGGGGGATTGAGTTTGCCAACTATTTTTCGCTTGAACTTGCACAGCTGCAACCACTCGAACGTGATGGCTTGGTTGAGATCACAGACGACTCCATCGATATCACCCCGCGCGGCCGCTTTTTGGCTCGCGTCGTTGCGATGGGTTTTGATCGTCACTTGCGCGAAGCGACATCTAGCGCAAAATTTTCGCGAGTGATTTAACCCACTAAATTATTTTGATATACCCGCCAACTTTACGCGTTTGAATCATTTTTTTAGGTGAATCACGGTGACTAAACAACTTGATATTTGCGAACTCTTGCTTCGTGTGCCACTTTTTTCCTCATTAAATCGAAATTGGTGTGAAATTTTGGCGAGCTCGGCGCAGGTTTATTGCCTTCTGAAGAATCAATTTTTATACCGGCGCGGCGATGCAGCCACTGGAGTCTATCTCGTTGCCGTAGGTCAGATCAAAGCCTCGATCCCTATTGCGCGAAGCCGGCACGGCAGGGTCATCGAGATGTTCGGTGCCGGTGACTCATTTGGCGAAACGCTGATGTTGTTAAATCACCGACACATCGTTGACGCACAGGCGCTTGATGACAGCGTTATCATCTGGCTAGATAAGCACGATATTGAAAAAATTCTCTCGCTTGAAGCGGAATTTGCGCTAAAGCTGCTAAAAAATGTCTCGCTTCGTTTTGAAACTCTTCTGCACGATATCGAGACAGTCAGCACGCACAGCGCTAGCGAACGCGTTGCTGACTATCTTTTAAAGCAACCCAGACAAGGTACGCAAACACAACTAAAGTTTAGTAAATGCCTAATCGCTTCGCGCTTAGGTTTGCAGGCCGAGAGTTTGTCACGCGCGTTACAGCGCTTAACAAAAGATCACCTGATTTCGGTTCAAGGCTCGCATGTCGAAATTTTGGATGAGCCGGGCTTACTAAAATTAAACCACTCTAGCCACTAGGGCGACCACGTCCTAACGCGTTTGATGGGTACTGCTATTTCGATGAATACTGCTCATCCCCCGTTAATGGGGTAGAGCCTAGAGCTAGACTCTCTGGTGCCCCGAGCCGGAATCGAACCGGCACGCCCTGAGGCCTGAGATTTTAAGTCTCATATGTCTACCGATTTCATCATCGGGGCAGTTTAGACAGGCGCTATTGTAACGAAAGCGCCAAATCTTGTTTGGACAGGCCTAGCCCTTGCAAGGAAACTTGATTGGCAGGTAGCGAATCACCGTTGCAGCCGCCTTGTCTTTGTTGTACTGAGGGTTGGCCAGCGCCCATTGAATGAACTCGGCCAAGACCACGTCACGTGCGACCCCAGCTGCTGGCAAACACACAGTTTTAGGCACTTTCGGGTCAAGATTCAGTTCATAGGTTTGGTAGACACCCTCACCAAAACCATAGCAAAAGGTTTGCGCTTCGAGGTCGGTGCGGCTTTGGCACAGGGCCACCATCGCCTCGGTTGAAACGTCGGCACGTGGCAGATTTTGCGCCGTAGTACTTTGCGCCAACGTCGCTGACAAGGGCAATAAAGCAAGAGCAGCGGTGGCTAAAATTTTTTGGATCATGTTCGTTCTCGATGACTAAATATTTAGATCTTGGATGAAACTAGCTAAGTGACAGAAAGGCCAAGCGCTTGGTACGAAACGCGGCGCCTTGATTTAAGACGCGGCGCAGAACATCCCGCTTAGCGTCTAAACCCACCCATGTGCCCGCCGCCAAAACTGCGGCCACCGCCACCAAAACGATCTCCGCCGCCGCCGCCAAAGCGATCTTGATTGAAATCGCTGCGCCCCTGGCTGCCTAACTGTCGCTCTTGCGAGGCCTCACGCGAGTAACTGGGGCTTGCGCGATCTTGCGAAGCATCACTACGCGCTTGCGAATTCAAAGAGCTGGCTTGCTGTCTTTCTTGCGGTGTTGCATTGCGTTGAAACGCGCTGTTGGCATTTTGACGCGCTTGATCGGCACGCTGTTTATCTTCGGGGCTTGCGTTGTTTTTCCAATCATTGGCCGCAGCTTGCTGACGCGCAATGCTCTGGCGATCGATATCACTATGATTGCCAACACCGTACCGATTATTGAGCGCTGAGCTGCCGTAAGGCACGCCATCGCGATGTGCCACATCATGCGCCCAGGTGCTATTGGCACCTATATGATTTGCCGCTTGATTGGCCAACGAGTTGTAGCGACCATTAAAGTTATTAAAGTTAGTGTTATTAATCGTGATTGAGCCACTGCCCCAGTGTGGCTGCGCCCAAAGCGATGCGCCAACAGCCATGCCCACGCCAAAGGCCATGAAGCCCCAAGCTGGGTTGTAGACAGGATACGGAGGATACGCAGGGTAGCCCCACGCGCCATACACCATCATTGGATTGTAGGTGGGCACGTAGATCACCTGAGGGTTGGACGGCACAATAATGATATTTGCTTGACTATCGGTTGAGACCACTGATTGCGACGTCGTTTGCAAATTGCCTGCCTGCTTGGCCTTCAAGCGCAACGCCTGAACCGCCTGCATCAAATCCTTGGGTTGTGCCAAGTAAGCATCGCCTAATTTTTGCGTCCAGTCTAATTTGTTGCCCAACATATTCAAGGCATCAGGAAACGTGACCAGCGACTTCACGCTGTTATCCCAAGTTTGTGGCTTTAACGCATCTTGTAACGCGGTGCTTGACAAATGGTTATTGCTGCGCAGCCAGTTGGCGGCCTCGGCCACTTCAAGCGGATACGTTGCGGCGATCAGCATCTGCGACAGCAGCGAATCGGGATAAAGCGCAATAGGTGAAATCAGTGACTGTAATTCTGGCATCGACATATTGCCGGCTTGCTGAGCGGTTTGCGCATAGGCAGGAGCCGTAAAAGCAGCCCCAACAATTTGACCGCCTGTGGCTAAAGTCAGCGCAAGCGCTGCCGCGGCAGCCGAAAAAGTGAAGGTACGCATGTTGATCCCTGTAAAAAAAGACATTTTTAATGTTTGCAATCTGCAAACCACCAACGCAAGCAATGCTGCCCTGATCGCAAAGCCAACAATAGCGTTGTGCCTGCAACCTGAAGCTCAGCCTAACTTCAGTCACACAGGCACATATTATTGCTTAAGTCAGCGCGTTCAGGGGCTTACACAACACTTATTTAGCGATCGCTTTAACCGCCTCGTAAATCTTGCCAAATACTGCATCAGCATGCGCTGAATTCAACCAGCGAATAATGACGACCATATTTAATTCAGGCTCAATCCAAGTAAATGAACTCCCTGCCCCCACTGCAAAATAGCTCGTCTCAGGCAAGCTCGGAAACACCTTGCGCTGGTCATTGAGCCACACCAAGTAGCCATAAAACGGCGCAATCGCGCAAGGCGTACGCATACGCTTGATCCACTCGGTAGAGAGCACGCGTTTGCCTTGTGCCATCCCGTTATCCAGCAGCATCTGGCCAACTAAGGCCTGATCTTCGCTACTAATCGACATCCCGCCACCCCAATGGGTACCGCCGGGCACCGATTGCACACGCTTGCCAGCGATGTCAACCCAAGCGTCGTCATAACCCACCCAGTTCCAGGTGTCTGAAGCGCCGACCGGTTGCATAATCGCCTCGCGAAACACCTCGGGCAGTGGGCGCTGAAATAAGTGCAACAGGGCGAGCGACAACTGATTGATACGCACATCGTTGTACTCCCAGTACGTGCCAGCCGGCTGCAGCGGCCGCGCATCACCTTTTTTGCCGTCTGGGGCCGCAGCAAACGTCACCGCACGGTAACGATCGACCTGATCGGGCAAGCCAAAAAGCGTGCCCTCCCATTCACCGGTTTGCTGCAGCATGTGCTCCCAGGTGATCAAGGCGTTGTTGCCTGAGTCAAAACCGATGCCCTTCAAGGTATTACCAACAGGGGCATTGACATCTTTAATCAGGCCACGATCGAACGCCACGCCCGCCAGCAAAGCCAGATACGTTTTGGCGACGCTAAACGTCAGATCAGCGCGCTTAGGCTCGCCCCAAGAGACCAGCGCCTTGCCCTTGAGCAAAATCGTGCCAGACTCAGGGCCGCGATCGTGCACGGGGCCTCTTAAGCGGTTGTAGGGCACGGGATCCGGGTGATGGACACCCCAATTGGGCGAGGTGCAGTCACGACTCCAGGGGCTTTCGTGTTCAATGGCAAACTGAATCGCCTGTTCGAGTGTCGGGTTCTGCATAAACGCACCTTTGATGAGGTAAAAAGTCAGCTAAGTAGGGGTTCGCACCAAGTACATTCGTGTGCGCCGCGATGCCAGCTAGTGTTATAACAAACTTCGAGCAATAACCGCGCGAACACCGATCTCTGGCACGCTATTTGCTGCTCTGCCTTGCCCCACCACTTGCCCTACTGCTTAGTCTTCACTTTTTGGCACTTACCTTGTTTGCACTCTCTTTTTACAAGTTCTTTGAATACTTACGATCACTTCAAAGTATGACGAGCACCCAAAGGAAAAAAATGACAGCTTCAGCCCAATTCCGCAACTTATCCCTCCACCGCGTCACCTCGCGCCGTCGGTTAGGCCCACTCTCTTGGGCGGCCTGTGCACTAAGCGCTCTTTTATGCTTGAGTACCCCGAGCTTTGCAAATAAGGCGAACGACACGCTGGGCATGGCTTACGATCAGGCACCTGAAAATATTGATCCTTACTTTAATAATGTTCGCATTGGCGTGATTATTGCCGCCAATGTCTGGGATACCTTGGTCTATCGCGACCCGGTCACCAATGAGTACAAAGGTCAGCTCGCCAAAAGCTGGAAGCAAATCGATCCGCGTACGCTTGAGTTTGACTTACGTGAAGGGGTCAAGTTTCACAATGGCGAAGACTTTGACGCAGACTCAGTTGTCTTTACCTTGAACTACGTGTCAGATCCCGCAAACAAAGCTACGACACAAGCAAATGTGCGCTGGATCGAGAAGGTCGAAAAAATCGATAAGTTTAAAGTTCGGATCATCAGTAAAGAGCCGTTTCCGGCAGCGATCGATTATTTAGCCACCACTTTAGCGATTCACCCTGCCAAATATTACAAAGAGGTAGGCCCCACGGGCATGAATGCCAAACCGGTTGGCTCGGGCCCTTACAAGATCATTGAATATATTCCTGGTAAGTCGGTCACGCTCGAACGTAACGCCAATTACTTTAAAGACTCGCCCAAGTCGGCTGGAAAAATCGGTAAAGTGAAAATTCGCTTTATCCCAGATCGTCAAACGCAAATGGCCGAGGTGATGTCGGGCGGCGAGGATCTGATCATGCATGTACCCAAAGATCAGGCCGAAAAGCTCAAAAGCCTGCCACATCTGCAGGTGCTCAGTGGCAACACCATGCGCATTGTGTTTTTACAAATGAACACCCGTGAAGGCACGCCTGCGCCTGAACTACAAGATATTCGCGTACGCAAAGCGATTGCTCACGCCATCGACCGCGAAGCCATTTTGAAAAACATAGTGGGTGGTGGTGAGTTGATCAATACGATCTGCACACCTTCTCAAGTTGGCTGCAGCAGCGATGGCGCGACCGTGTACAAGTATGACCCCGCTTTGTCGAAGAAACTCTTGGCTGAAGCTGGGTTTCCAAATGGTTTGAGCATCGACATCATGGCGTACCGCGAGCGTCAACAAACCGAAGCTATGATCAACTACCTTCAGGCTGTTGGGATCAAAGCCAAATTGGGCTTTATGCAATATGCTGCGATGCGCGATTTAGCACGCGCAAACAAAACGTCACTTACCCATCAGACCTGGGGCTCAAATCTAGTCAATGATCTCTCGGCTTCGACCCCCGTGTATTTTGGCGGTGGAAGCGATGACGTCAGCCGTGACCCCGAAGTCATCGCCTTGCTGAATAAAGGCGATAACACCGTTGACCCTGTTGAACGCAAAAAGGTGTACAACCAGGCGCTCGTGATGATCTCTGAAAAAGCCTATGCGCTGCCCTTGTGGTCTTTGCCGGTGTATTACGTGGCAAACAAAGATTTGAACTTCAAGCCGTATCACGACGAACTCGTGCGCTTTTGGGAGATGAACTGGAAGTGATTGCTTATCTTGTGAAACGTCTGGGCTTGGCGGTGCTGGTCGCACTCACTGTCTCCGTCATCGCCTACCTGCTGCTGTATCTTTCGGGCGATCCGGCGCTTGCCATCGCAGGCGAAGGCGCCCGGCAAGCCGACATTGATCTGATCCGCAAGACCTACGGGTTTGATCGGCCCTTGATTGTGCAGTATGGCGACTGGTTACTCAAACTGCTCAGAGGTGACCTGGGCGTCTCGATGTACTTTAAAACAGACGTTGCACCCTTAATTTTTAGCAAACTCTCGACCACGCTTTTATTGGCTTTATATGCGCTGACCGTTGCCTTAGTCATTTCAGTACCCTTGGGTGTGTTGGCCGCGATTTATAAAAATAGCTGGATTGATCGTCTTTGCTTAGCCGTCGCAGTGGTGGGACAGTCGATGCCCAATTTTTTCTTCGCGCTGATTCTGATCATGCTGTTTTCAATTTCGTGGCGCCTGTTGCCCGTTTCAGGTAGCGGCACTTGGCAACACTTTGTGATGCCCGCCATTACCTTGGGCTATTACGCGGCGCCCGCCTTTATGCGTTTGATTCGTGCTGGCATGATCGAAGTGCTTAGCGCGGATTACATTCGCACAGCGCGCGCCAAAGGCTTGCCTACCCACACCGTCATCTTTAAACATGCCTTGCGCAACGCGATCGTACCGGTCGTGGCCTTGGCTGCGGTGCAGTTGGGTTTTTTGCTAGGTGGCTCAATTGTGATTGAAACGATCTTTGCACTAGATGGTTTAGGCTATCTTGCCTATCAAAGTATTACCTTTAAAGACTACCCCGTCACGCAGATTATCGTGCTGTTGCTCTCTGTGATTTATATCTTCCTCACGTTGGCCTCTGACATCGCCAATGCCTGGCTTGATCCACGCATTCGGGTGGCCTGACATGCGACTCAGTCTCAAGTGTTTCCAAAACAAACGTATGACCCAGCACCTCGTTTCAGGCAGCGTGACGTGAAAAACAACAAAGCACTTTACGTCGGCTGCGGGTTGCTACTGATTATTTTTTGCATGGCCATCTTTGCGCCCTGGTTATCGCCGCACGACCCATATTTTCAAGATCTCACTTACCGCACCGTGCCACCGGTTTGGTACGAGCAAGGCACTTGGTTGCACCCGCTTGGCACCGATCAACTTGGTCGCGATTACTTATCGCGCTTGTTTTACGGCGCACGCATTTCGTTATTGATTGGAGCAAGCGTTGCGGTCATCTCGGGTTTGATTGGCTGCACCATGGGTATGCTGGCGGGTTATTTTGGTGGCCGAATCGATATGATCGTGTCGTTTTTTGTGACGACTAGACTCTCAATGCCTGTCATTCTGGTGGCACTGGCTACCGTCGCCTTGGTGGGAAGCTCAATGTGGGTGGTCATCATGGTGCTGGGCTTGCTAAAGTGGGATCGCTTTGCGGTTGTCATGCGAAGCGCCACGCAACAGGTGCGCGCAATGGAATACGTCGCTGCTGCGCAATCCGCGGGCGCATCCACGCTGCGCATCCTGTTAACTGAAGTGCTGCCTAACGTGTTACCTCACCTGATCGTGATTGCAACCCTTGAAGCTGCCAGCGCCATTTTGCTAGAAGCCGCCCTGTCCTTCTTAGGCTTAGGTGTGCAGCCCCCCTTGCCGTCGTGGGGCTTGATGATTTCTGAAGCTAAATCCTATATGTTCTTTTCATTTTGGCTAATCGCCATCCCCGGCACCGCACTTGCCGTGTTGATCTTTGCGATCAATTTGGCTGGTGATGGCTTGCATCAGTGGTTGACTCCACAAGAGCGGGGCTAGCCAATGACAAGTCAATACCTTACTGAAACACGAGTGTCTCAACCGCCCACTTTAGCCAAGCGCTCAGGCGAATCGACGACTGTACCCGAGAACGTTCTTGACATCGCCGGCCTGACCGTTGACATCGCCACACCGCGCGGCACCTTGCATGTTGTGCGCGATGTGTCGCTACACGTCAAGCGCGGTGAAACCTTGTGCATTGTGGGTGAATCAGGTTGCGGCAAATCGATGACCTCGTTAGCGATCATGGGTTTGTTGCCAAAGTCTGCCAAACGTAGCAGCGCACGCTTTGAGTTTTTGGGCGAAGAACTCAGCCAGGCCAGCAAAAGTCATGTCAATGATTTACGTGGCAATAAAATGGCCATGATTTTTCAAGAGCCGATGACTGCGCTCAACCCGGCCTACACGATTGGCGAGCAACTCACTGAGCACTACCGCCATCACCTCAAGGCATCTGAATCCGACGCGCGTGCACGCGCGGTGAGCCTGCTTGAAAAAGTCGGCATCGCCTCTGCCGCGCAGCGACTTGGGCAATATCCTCATCAACTCTCGGGTGGCTTACGCCAGCGCGTCATGATCGCCATGTCGTTGATGTGCGACCCCGAGCTCTTAATTGCTGACGAACCCAGTACGGCACTCGACGTCACCATTCAGGCACAAATTTTGCGCTTGCTGGCCGACTTGCAAAAAGAACTCGGCATCGCCATGGTCTTGATTACGCACGACTTAGGTGTTGTCGCACGCATCGCGGACCGTGTTGCCGTCATGTACGCGGGTCAGATCGTTGAACAGGGCTCGGCCGCTGAGATTTTTTCAACCCCCCAGCATCCCTACACCCGTGGGTTAATTAGTTGCATTCCGATCCCCGGGCGAACGATCCCTGGCGGCAAACTCGGCACCATCCCTGGGGTCGTGCCCTCTCTACTTGGCGATATGACGGGCTGCGCCTTTCGAGACCGCTGCGCATCTGCGCTTACCGCGTGCCCAGGCAGCATCCCAGTGCATCAAACGTCTCAAGGTCACCAGTGGCGCTGCGTGCTTGAGCCTACCGAGGTCGCAGCAACATGAGCGCGCTCATCCAAACCCACGATTTGCAACGCAGTTTCAAAGTGCGTGCAGGTTTGTTCAGACCCAATCAAACCCTGCACGCCGTCAACGGCATCAACCTGTCAGTTAATCGGGGTGATGTGTTGGGAATTGTGGGTGAATCGGGCTGCGGTAAATCAACGCTCGCACGTATGCTGTTAGGCTTAACTCCGCCTAGCCGCGGTAGCGTGTCCTTTGACGGACAAGACCTCAGCCTGATTGATCGGCGCGAGCTTGCGAAACGTGTTCAGCCGATTTTTCAAGATCCGTATTCGTCACTGAATCCGAGGCGCACCATTGCTTCGATTGTGGCGTTTCCATTAGATGTCGCGGGGCAGGGTAGCAAAACTGAGCGTCGCAACAAGGCGCTTGAAATGCTTGAACGTGTGGGCTTACCTGCGCGCTACGCCGACAACACACCCGGGCAATTATCAGGCGGGCAACGTCAGCGTGTTGCCATTGCACGCGCCTTGGTGATGCACCCTGAGATCGTGGTGTGCGATGAACCTACCTCAGCCTTGGATGTTTCGGTACAGGCGCAGATTTTGAATTTGCTACTTGATTTGCGCAAAGAATTTAACCTGACCTATGTATTTATCAGCCATAACTTGGCCGTAGTTGAACATATCGCCACGCAAGTGGCCGTCATGTATTTGGGTCGTGTTGTTGAGCTTGCGCCCACCGCAGAGCTTTTTAAAAACCCTCGCCACCCGTATACGCAGGCCTTACTCGCCTCTGTACTTACACCAGAACCTGGCCTAGGACTACCCGACCTTGGTCTTGGGCTCTCGTTTCCTGACCCGCTGCACCCCCCGTCAGGCTGCACGTTTCATCCGCGCTGCCCACAGGCCACCGCCGAGTGTTCGACGCGAGCGCCTGAGTTAGCAAAAAATGGTTTGGGCGAAGTGGCTTGTCATTTGTATGACTCGCAACCACAGAGCGACATCTGAATAGACTCATCGTTTAGGCCTGCGTGTTACGACCTATCTATGTTTACTGCTGACCGGACCGGTCACACCATATCTGTGTACCCGAGCCCTTAAGCCTCGCTAATATTCACAATTTGATTCAATACCATCAACGCTTGACTGAGCACGGGTGCCGACACCTTTTTATCAGCATGTGGTTTAGCGCTGCGAAGTACCCAGTCAAACGACTTGGGTTGATGACAAAGGATATAACTCGTTTTGCCGGCTTTAGACGTGCCGGCTACAACCGCAAACGGATTGCTCTCGTTGTACACAGCCGTCGTCATCGGCAAGCCGATCACGAGTGACGTACGCTTATTGAAAGCTTTAGGCGACAGCACTAAAAACGGATGTAGCTCTCGCATTTCTCGACCTACCTGAGGATTGCAATCGATCCATATAATGTCTTGACGATCTGGCACCCAGGTTGACTTTGCTGTTACCAACGCTCAGCCCCACGCAGATCATCAGACATGACTTCACCTCCGTGCTGTTTTGGATCAAACTTTGCCAAACGCTGCGCTAAGGTTAACTCGGGTTGAAATATCGGTGTAATGATGACCCGGCCATGATCAACCACTATTCTGACCTTTTGATCAGCCTGCAGATGCGCCTCACGCGCAATACTGGCGGGCAAACGCAGGCCAAGGCTATTACCCCAGTACTTCAGGTCTAACACGGCTTGTTTCATGCGTGCGATCCTCTACCAGATTGTATAGACATAAGTATAAACATTGGGCATTGATTTTGCAAGCGAATGTCAGGCACTAAGACAAAAATCTCTTGACCGCCTCAAACAGTCCAATTAGCCTATTTCTGCTTAAACTTCGCGCACGCAAGAGTGATAAAGTGACCCAAGTCAATCCTGATAGCTTTACCCAAACCACGACCACGAGTTGGCTGAGCCGTCTTGGTTCAAGCCTGACTGGTGTGTTGATTGGTACGATCTTACTGCCCTGCGCGATTGTGCTGCTATCGTGGAACGAAGGTCGCGCGGTCGCTGCGGCTGCGGGGTTAAAACAGGGCCTCAGCTCAATTGTAGAAATCAGTGCCGAGTCTGTTAACCCTCAACACAACACCAAACTGGTGTTTCTCAGTGGCACGGCAACTGGCATCACACCCGCCACAGACAGTTGGAGTGGACTCTCTACAGCAGGCCTCTTGCGCTTACGGCGTCATGTCGAGATGTACCAATGGCTTGAAAGAGAATCCGAAACAACAAGCAATAATGTCGGAGGCTCGCAAACAACGCAAAAAACGTACACCTACTCTTTGGGGTGGACCGAAACCGCAGTCAACTCGGCGCAGTTTAAAGTTCCGGCAGGCCATCAAAACCCCGCAATGCCGTTAAAGTCACAAAGCTTCGATGCAAGCCTAGTCAAAATCGGGGCTTTTACGTTAGACAAAAATTTAGTGCAAGACTTGACTAACTTTGAAGCAGTTGAAACGCTCACCCAAGCGCCTGCAGGCTACCGAGTTCAAGGCAATCTGCTTTACAAGGGTGTAAATCCAGATCAACCGGTGCTAGGCGATGTACGTGTGACCTATAGCGCGATTGCAGCGCAAACCTATTCAATCGCTGCGCAACAAAACAACGGCACCTTGACCACCTATCACGATGCAAAAAATGATTACAAAATTGCACTGATTGAGCCTGGCGTGGTCAGCGCTCAAAAACTGTTCGCTGATCAAGCCTCGACTGAAAAACTGATCACATGGGCCTGTCGCATCGGTGGCTTTCTGCTACTGCTGTTTGGCTTCAATCTCATCATGAGCCCGCTCGCAATGCTGGTTTCCTTTTTGCCTTTTTTACAGGGGCTGGTGGGTGCAGGTACCTTCTTTATCGCGCTCGGCTTGGCGATACCCATCACCTTGATCACCATCGCAATCGCTTGGATCGCGAGCCGGCCGTTGATTGGCGGGGGTATCTTGCTGTTAGCCGTGGCGGCGACGTGGGCGATTCGCAGTGTGGCGATCAAGAAAAAAACCACTACAGCGACGGCTTAGCATCACCTCAGCACGCATGACTCAGCGAGACATGCGTGCGTTCGTGAAACATGTATTCATTAACGTGATACGCGTTCGTTCGAATAATACGTAGTCGTCAGCGCAGCACGTATTCGGCAGAACAACGTGTATTGATTAACGCAATACGTATTCAAACGCCCAGTAGTACTGCCACTGTGTATACGTCGGTTGCACCCCAAAAGGCGCGACTAACTCGCACAGGTCAAACTCATTGGGATAATTTTTAAGCACGCGATGGCTTGAACCATCAGCCAACTTGCGGATCTGGTACGTGTTGCCCTCTGCATCAGGCTCTGTCAGTGGCGTGCTGTTGCCCTCGACATACAAGTTATCAAGCATTACCACGCGTGCGCCTGATTTAAGGGTTTTGTTCAAACCCAATAAAAACTCTTGTTGACGCCCAAGTGGTACATGCGAAAACCAAAAGCCTGCAAAGGCGGCATCATAGAGTTCGAGCGAAACAGGCAACGCATAGGCATCACCCACCAGCCATTGAGCGCGCGCATTATTTGGCCTAGTCTGTGCAATATCAAGTGTTTCGACTGACGTATCTAAGCCCAACACGCTGGCGGCAACTGGTGCAATGAATTGGGTCCAGTAGCCGGTGCCCGCTGCAATCTCAAGCACCCGAGCACCTTCAAATCTTGAAGGCAGCCATTGTTCAATCAACCGTAAATCAGACTGACGCTCGGGCTTCGCATAAATTTGGTCGTATTCTTTTGCACGTGCGGCGTAATACTCTTTCATTTAGTGCTCCAAAATTTTCGACAAAAATTGCTGCGCACGCTCGCTCTTCGCCTCGGTAAAGAAAGCCTCTTTGGTGGCATCTTCAACGATCTCGCCCTCATCCATGAAGACCACGCGATGGGCCACTTTGCGGGCAAAGCCCATTTCGTGGGTGACCACCATCATGGTCATGCCTTCTTTGGCTAAGGTGACCATCACATCCAACACTTCACCGACCATTTCAGGATCGAGTGCCGAGGTGGGCTCATCAAACAACATCACCACAGGATCCATACTCAAGGCACGGGCAATCGCCACGCGCTGCTGTTGACCACCAGACAACTGGCCCGGATGCTTATCTTTATGTGCGGTCAGGCCGACTCGATCAAGCATCTTCAAGCCACGCTCTAAGGCTTCAGCGGGGCTGCGACCCAATACTTTAATTTGTGCCAAGGTCAGGTTTTCAGTGACGCTTAAGTGTGGAAATAATTCAAAGTGCTGAAACACCATGCCGACCTGGCTGCGCAGCTTCGGCAGATCGGTTTTGGGATCATGCAACGCCACACCATTAATCGTGAGCTTACCTTGCTGAAATGGTTCAAGCGCGTTGACGCATTTGATCAGGGTCGATTTACCCGAACCCGAGGGGCCGCAAACCACTACAACTTCGCCACGATTGACCTGCGTGGTGCAGTGCTTCAAGACATTGAAGCTGCCGTACCATTTAGAGACATCTTCAATCGCAATCATTTGTTCTGACATAAAGGTTCCTAGTACTAATATTCGGGTCAAGGCCACCGTTTCATACCCCAGCATTGTGACACGGATCAAGGTTTAAAACACTTTGATTTCATTGGTTATTTTCGACTCAATGCGCGTGAATCTCTCGATCGCTTTCCCCATTCGAGAGTCAAGCCCTGAACGGCCTACGCGAGCCACCCCTGGTTTGCACCTATAATTTTGCTTTGTCTTGCGTAGCGCTCGTTTAGACCGATTGACTTGACGTCTCTCATCCTGAAAAGCGCTACCTTCTTCAGCTAGTTTCGCGAGTTTGCGCCCAAGCCTAATGAAAACCATCGATTCGATTAAAAATGCCTTTAAACAAGGCCAACGTTCAGAGGCAATTCAAGCCTGTGCTCAACTTTGCGCGGCCGAACCGAACAACCTTGAGCCCAAACGGCTATTGGCCTTGATGTATGTGGTCCTTGGAAACTTTGTTGAAGCAAAAGTAGGCTATCAAGCCGTGCTGGCCTTACGTCCAAACGATGGTGATGCGCTCTTTAATCTGGCAGTCTGCGAACGCGAATTGCAACACCTTGAAGCTGCCATCGAAGTCTATACCACGTACACCAAAGCACATCCTAACGAGATTGAGGGCTGGGTCAATCTGGCAGAATGCCATCAACAACTTGGTCAATACCAACAAGCCATTGCCGCAACTGAACGCGCCATCAAGATCACACCAACCTTGTTTAGGCCCTGGCTGATTAAGGCCGATGCCTTGAAGGCTGCCGGCGATTACGCCGGCGCAATCAAACAGTATAAAAATGCCAACCAGTGTGAGCCAAATGCAGCGTCGTACCTCGGAATGGGCCTGGCGCAGCAAGCGCTTAAGCAACTACCCGAAGCGCTCGATTCATTGACACGCGCTCTGGGCCTTGCTCAAAAGCTATTACCCGCTTTGCTTGCCCGCGCTGAAATTTTTGAGGCCATTGGCTGTACCCAAGACGCATTGACCGACTATCTTGCCGCCTTGGCCATCAAGCCTGATCACGAGCAAGGCCTTAAAAACGCGTCTGGCTTACTGGTAGCGCTTAACCGCGGCACTGAGGCGCTCGAGCTTTTTAACAAGGCCCTAGAGATGTCGCCCAATCTGTTGGTCGCCAAGCTCGGTTCAGCCTGGGCCACCAGCAAGATGGTGCCTCTTTGGCATGTTCCTATGATGAACGAGGCACACCGCAATGATGCCTACTACGAGGGCATCAAAACCGCGGTTCAGCCAGGCAAACTCGTGTTAGAGATTGGTGCGGGATCAGGCTTGTTGTCGATGATGGCAGCCAAGCTTGGCGCCACTCAAGTCGTAGCCTGCGAGGCTGAGCCCTTAGTCGCAAAAACTGCCACCGACATTGTAAAGACCAACGGTTTTTCTGATACCGTCACCATTGTTTCCAAAATATCGTACGACGTTGCAGTTGGCAAAGACTTGCCAGAAAAGGCCGACGTCCTGATTCACGAGATTTTTGATAGCGCGATCATTGGTGAACACGTATTACCGGCCATCGAAGACGCAAAAAAGCGCTTGCTCAAACCCGACGCCTTAATTGTGCCGCACGCAGCCAGCATCATGATTGCCTTAATGGGTGGCGAAGCGGCTGGCCAGTATCTGCGAGTTGAAAGTAGTCACGGCTTTGATCTGTCGCGCTTTAATTCGATTTCGTCAAAAAAAATCCCGTTCTATCGCGAAGATATTGCACTCGTGCCAATGAGCACGCCGGTGGATGCCTTTCGTTTTGACTTTATGAATCAAGATTCATATCCTACAGAAGACAAGATTTTAGAGCTGACCGCCACTGCAGAGGGCCCGTGCTATGGCGTGGTGCAATGGATTCGTATTGAGCTTGATACCACCACCATCTGGGAAAACCCCCCAACGGATATTCGCTCAACCACGGCTTGGCAACGCACAATCTATCGTTTCGATCAGCCTTTGCAATTAACAAAAGGCATGGTGGTTAAGATTGCCGCGAGCCACGATCGCGCCTCGCCTTGGTTTGATTTGGCAAAATAATCAGCGCACTGCAATCTTTGCCTGCAAACGCTTAACTAGCATCGAAGCGCCAAACGAAATCACAAAATACACCAGTGCTGCAAAGATATACATCTCGACCAGACGACCATCGCGCTGAGCGACTTTGCTGGCTGCACCTAAAAAGTCGGTGAGCGACAGCACATAGACCAATGATGTGTCTTGAAACAAGATAATCGACTGGGTCAGCAACAGAGGTGTCATCGCCCTGAAGGCCTGGGGCAATACGATGTATCCCATCACCTGGTGATAACGCATCCCTAACGCCTGAGCTGCAGCAAACTGCCCGCGCGGCACCGCTTGAATACCGGCGCGCATAATTTCTGAAAAGTAAGCCGCTTCAAACAATGAAAACGTGACAAGCGCTGACATGAACGCCCCAACAGCCATCGGCCGTTCAGAGCCCAAGACCCATTGCCCAATGTAGGGCAGCAAAAAATAAAACCAAAAGATCACCAAGACTAACGGCAGCGAGCGAATAATGTTGACGTACGTAGCGGCAAACTTTTGCAATACGACAAATTTTGACAAACGCATTAGCGCCAAAATCGTACCCAAGACGATGCCCGCCCCCGTTGCTAAACCCGTCAACATCAAGGTGAACGACATCCCCTCTTTAAACAGATAAGGCCAGCTACGCGCGATCACATCAAAATCAAAATTACTAAACATGGTGCGCCTTTAGTGAACAACCACGTTGGCCGACGTACCAAGATAGCCCGGTACAGCGATCGATTTTTCAAGACGCCGCATCAGTATTGTCACAATCATGTTTGTGAACAGATACAGCAAAGTTGCCACGGTAAAGGCCTCAAAGACTTGAAACGAGAACTCTTGCATCGAACGCGCACGCGCGGTGAGCTCCATTAAGCCGATCGTTAAGGCAACCGACGTATTTTTAATCGTATTCAACAACTCAGAGGTGAGGGGTGGAAAAATAATCCGAACCACCATCGGCATTAACACGTAGCGATACGTTTGTGCGGTGGTCATACCTAGCGCTGTGCTCGCCATACGCTGCCCCACTGGTAGTGACTCAATACCAGTACGAACCTGCTCGGCGACACGCGCCGACATAAACAAGCCAACCCCTAACACCCCGTTATAAAACGCGGCGTTAGGTAATTGCTTGAGCCAGTCACCGATATGCTCGGGGACCAACTCGGGGACAACGAAATACCATAAGAACAATTGCACCAACAAGGGTATGTTGCGAAAGATCTCAACATACGCATTGCCAACAAGACGACCGGTGCGACTAGGCAGTGTGCGCAGCACCCCAATCGTGACACCAAGCAACAACGCAATCATCCAAGCAAAAAATGCTGTGGTCAGCGTCCACATCAGACCGGAAAGCAGCATCTCTAGATAAGTGCCCTTACCTTCAGGAGACACCTCAAACAAAATGCCCCAGTTCCATTTGTAATTCATGCAGCAATCCTGTTATTGCGCTGTCAGACACAGCTCATTAAAAAAATCAAACGGCGCAACACAATGACACCTTATTGAATATCATGCAGCAGCAACCGGCAGGCTGTCGAGTCGCTGAGTTGCAGTGAGCAGAATATCAAAGAGCTCAACGATCAAGAACTCGCCGATATTCCGCTACGCTCTCAACAATCAATAGCTAGCAGGATCTGGATTGTTTGTGGGGTTAGCCAACGCTTTCTTCATTTTGTCGGTCATTGGTTGATTCAGGATCAAACCTTTGGGTGGTACAGCCTTATCAAACCACTTTGAATACAAGGCTGGCATCTCAGCCGACTTGTAAAGCTTGGCGGCTGCAGCAGTTGCCATCTTGTTGAAAGGCGCATCATCACGCGGCATCATGAAGGCATAGGGCTCGGGATTTGAAAGTGTGTCGCTCGAAATCGCGAAATCACTTGGCTTTTTAGAGCCTGCAACCAACCCTGCCAACAAAATGTCATCCATCACAAACGCAGCAGCACGACCCGTCTCAACCATCAAAAAGGCTTCAGGGTGATCTTTAGCCGCCAAGATTGTCAGCCCAAGGTTTTGTGCTGTATTGGCTTCTGAGATTTGCTTGAGATTGGTTGAGCCAGCAGTCGACACAACAGTTTTGCCCTTCAAGCTTGCCAGATTAGTGATACCTGAACTCTTTTTGTAAACAAAACGGGTGGCAGTCAGGTAGTAGGTGGGGCCAAAGGCAACTTGCTTTTGGCGCTCGGCGTTGTTGGTGGTTGAACCGCACTCGAGATCAATCGTGCCATTCGCAATCAAAGGGATGCGAGTTGCGGAAGTCACCGGAGCCAGCTTGACTTGCAAGTTAGGTAACTTCAATTCTTTTTTAATTTCATTGACGATATACATGCAAATATCGACTGCATAACCAATCACTTTTTGCTGATCGTCGAAGTACGAAAAAGGCAACGACGCATCGCGATGACCAACAGTAATCGTGTTGGTGTCTTTAATTTTTTTGAGCGTGCCTGTTAATTCTTGCGCAACTGCTGTGCTACCAATCACGACTGTTGCAAGCGCAACCAGCCCGTGCTTCAGGGTTTGACGAAACATATTTAGACTCCGGTAGATTTCTGAATAGCACTGCGTTTAAGCCTGTTGCAGGCAAAAATTAAAAACAGCACCGCTAAGATGATTAAATACTAATCATCAGACCCCCATTTTGCACTGCAAGAGGGTATTTACGCTAGCGGGTTCGCCCTAATCGACGTTAATTTTCGCTTTTTTAACGACCTCACCCCAACGTGCCCGCTCTTGGGCAATGAAGGCGGTAAATTCTTGCGGCGTATCACCCACTAGCAACGCACCATCTTCGCGCATGCGTTTAGTGCCTTCGGGCGACTTTAACGCAATGACAAGCTCGCTTTGCAGGCGTTTGACAATCGCCTCGGGCGTGCCCGCAGGCGCCATCAGGCCGTACCATTGCGAAGTTTCAAAGCCTGGATAACCACTCTCTGCGATGGTGGGCACCTCGGGCAGTGAAGCGGCACGGGCACCTGAGCCAACGGCCAAGGGCACCAAGGCCCCGCCTTTAATCTGCGCCACCAACGAAGGCAAACCATTAAATGTCGCCTGCGTTTGCCCGCCGATCAGATCTGTCAGCATCGGCCCCGATCCCTTATATGGAACGTGAGTCAATTCGATACCCGCCTCAGAGGCGAAGTATTCCATCGCGAGATGGCCAGCACTACCATTACCCGCCGACCCATAATTGATGGATCCAGGCTTGGCTTTCGCCGCAGCAACCATGTCAGCCAGCGTTTTAAAACCCGCGCGTTGGCTCACGGCAATCACGTTTGGTACCTTGGCGATCAAAGAAATCGCTACAAAATCCTTGACTGGATCGTAGGTCAGCTTTGCGCCAAAGAGCGCCGGATTCACCGCCAGCGTACCCACGTGACCGAGGATCAACGTATAGCCATCAGGCGCAGCACGCTTGACTTCGGCCATTGCGATATTGCCAGCAGCACCCGGCTTGTTTTCAACATATACCGATTGACCTAATTGTGTGGTCAGGCTGCTTGCGACCGAACGCGCCACGATTTCAGAGGTACCGCCGGGTGCGAAAGGCACCACGAAACGAATGGCTTTTTCGGGATATTGCGCCCACACACTTGAAGCCCCACACAGCAATAGAGCACCCAACAACATACGAATTTTCAAGGCTGGCATCCTAAAAAAGTTCAAAGCTAGAAAAAATGACTACTAAACAAAACTACAAATATTGATCAACAAACATTCTTCACGCGTCATCAGTCACACTTCGTGGTGGCTGCTGAATGAGACGTACTTTTATTCTTCACTCTTTCATTTTGCTAACAAACGGCATGAGTTCCGCTGGCATGCTCTCAAGCGATTTTGTCCAGTCGGGGCCAGGCATAAAGGCAACTAACGGGGCATCGTTCTTGATGGTTTTCAAAAACTCGGGGTCTGCCAACGTGTCTTGAATCGCTTTTTGCAACCGGTCTGCGATGTTTTGAGGCAAGGCCTTCGGGGCGGCAATACCCCGCTCTGAGCTCACTCGCACATCAAAACCAAGTTCTTTAATCGAAGGTACATCTTTAATCACTGCAACACGGGTCGGGTTGACGACCAGCATGGCAGTCGCAATATCAGAGTCAGCATAGCCAGTCAAAAACTCGCCAATACTTGAAAACGCGTAGTCAACATGCCCGCCGATCACAGCGCTTTTGAAATCGCCCGCACCTTTAAAGGCGATGTCTGTTCCTTTCACACCTGCCGCCTGCTCAATTTTGAGCAACGCCTGATGACCACTGGTACCACGCCCGCTAGTCGCGAACGATAGCGATCCAGGATCGTTTTTCAGCGCCGCAAGTAGCTCTGGAAAGGTTCTATATTTTGATTTTTTGTGCATCACCAACACAGCGGGGTCGTCGACCACGCGTGCAATAAGTTTCAAATCACTCGTTTGATAAGCCGACTGCTTATACATTGGAATAAAAACGAAACCTGGTACGTTCACAAACCCAACCGTATAACCATCAGGTTTTGAGCGGGCGATGTATGCCGACGATATTTCGCCACCAGCACCAGGCTTATTGACCACCACGATACGCGCCTTGCCGCCGAGTTTCTTTTCAATAAACGGCACCAAAGCACGGGCCATCAGATCGGTGCCACCGCCCGGGGCAAAGCCGACGATCAGCTCAATCGTTTGATCATCTGGCCAGGCCGCCGAACTCGCAACCGGAAACGCCCCCAACAACGCAAGCCAAAGGACTACTAACCATTTTTTGAAAATAATTTTCATCTTTTCGGCTTCCGGTTATGGGTAAACAAAGAGCAAGGAATTAGAAGGACGACAAACCCAGCGCCTTGCGAAAACGATTTTTGATGTGCACGCCATCACGCGACGGAAAGGCGCGCGGCACATCGTCGGCCTTGACATAGACCTGCGCAAACGACACACCTGCGCGCGCCACCACATTCTGCGCAATTGTTTTGACCTCGCTTGCCTCTCTAACTTTGAACGAATTAGAAATGCCACAGCCTTTCGCGACTGCCGTCAGGTCGGTGCCGAGACTGCTGTGACTATGCTGCATACCCGTTTCACCAAAATGGCCGTTATCGAGCACGACGATTGTCAGATTTTTAGGCTGCTGCGCGTTAATCGTTGCCAATCCTCCGATCCCCATCAGTTGCTCGCCATCACCCGTAATCACCAGCACCGACTTGTTCGGTTGTGCCAGGGCAAGGCCAAGACCAATCAAAGCCGCGCCACCCATGGCACCCCACATATAGAAGTTTAGATCTCGATCACCTGCAGCATAGATGTCATAGTTCGACGAGCCCAAGCCAGGAACAACTAGGGCGTCTGGGCACAGGCTGAGAAGTTCTTTCACAAAAGCACGGCGCTCGATCGTGCCAGAAAAAGCTGGAATATTGCTCATGATGTTTCCTATCTTAAAGAGTTAGCGTATTGAAATGGATGTGGTCAGCAAGTGCTTAATCACGCACCCATTTTTTGCGACCAATCAAACTTTGCGATAACAAAATGGCAACACGGTCACCCGCTTCAAATACCGAATCTAGTGCTGCACTGACAACATCTTCGACCTCGTCGGCCTTGCTCACGCGATAGACCGTGATGCCCATGGCCTCCATGACACCTGGCGTCGCGCGACTCATCGGACCTTGCCAAGGGTTGAACTCAGCATACTCGCCGCGCATGGTAACAAGCGTCAAAAACGGAAACCGACAGCTATCAAGCAGTGACATCATGTTGATACAGTTACCCACGCCGCTACTCTGCATCAGCAACGCATGACGATCACCGCCCAGCCAAGCACCAGCCGCAATCGCGACGCCTTCTTCTTCAGTCGTCAAGACAATGCCCCGCATATTAGGATCCGCGTGAATGCGTCGAATCACGTGGGCATGACCAGCATCGGGCACATAAGACACCTGTTTAATACCGCCTTTTTTCAAGACATTAAAAATATCGTCTTGCCAAGCGTGTGTCTGGCTATCGTTTGGGGCTGCTTGAGTACTCATGTTTGATGCTCCTGTATTTATGGCAGTTCATATCATTTTTGTATTGACAGCATACCTCAGCGCCGAGGCTTAACGCTGCGCACCCGGTAAGGGTAAGGCTGTTTTATAACGCACTTGCTTTAAAGCGAAACTAGAACGGATTTTTTCAATGCCAGGAATCGGGGTGAGTTGTTCAAGGATGAATTTTTCGAGGGCCCCAATGTCGGCCACCGCGATACGAATCAAGTAGTCGCTATCACCGGTCATTAGGTAGCACTCCATCACTTCGTCGTGTTCACAGATGCGTTGTTCGAAGTGGGCTAATGATTCTTTGCTTTGGCTGGTTAAGCTGATGCTAATAAACACATTGAGCCCCAGGCCAAGCGCAGCCGCGCTAGCCAGCGCAACATAACGATCAATGACGCCAGCACTTTCAAGTGCGCGCACGCGAGCCAGGCAGGGCGACGGACTTAAATGCACTCGTTTGGCCAACTCAATATTTGAGAGCGCCCCATCGAGTTGTAACTCTTGAAGAATTTTTAGATCAATGGTGTCTAGCTTCATAATTCAATATTATTAGTTTTTTATTTTAATTAAACATAATTTTACAGAATTTTATGCTTTAAATAGATCTTTTATCCTGTATTTAAAGCACCTCATGCTGCGCAGTTATCTCTAGAATGATCGAACTGCCGCCTAACGACTCTTAGAACACATCAAGCGCCTATGAACGCCTCGATCGACCCCCGTCTGACCGCCCTGCTCACGACGACTGATACCGATACACAAGAAACCAGCGAATGGCGCGAAGCACTTTTAGCCGTGTTAGCCGCTCAGGGGCCTGAACGAGCCCGCTTTTTGTTGGATGAGCTTGTGCGCACCGCGCACTCCGCAAAAATCGGCTGGCGGCCCGAGCTGAGTACACCCTATGTCAACACGATTTCAGTCGATCAGCAGCCGGTGTTTCCGGGCGATCTGGCGATTGAAGAGCGCCTGGCCTCAATCATGCGTTGGAACGCCCTGGCGATGGTTGTACGCGCTAATCAAGCCTATGGCGAGCTAGGTGGTCATATCGCCAGCTATGCCAGCGCAGCCGACTTATTTGAAACTGGCTTCAATCATTTTTTTGCGGCACGGCAAGGTACGGGCCCCGATCAGCATCGCGGCGACTTGGTATTTTTTCAACCCCATAGCGCCCCCGGCGTATACGCACGCGCCTTTCTTGAGGGGCGGTTAAGCGAACAAGACTTACTGAACTATCGCCAAGAGATCCGCGCGGCCGAACATGGCGCCGTCGGGTTATCGAGCTACCCACACCCGTGGCTCATGCCTGATTTCTGGCAGTTTCCCACGGGTTCGATGGGGATTGGGCCAATCAGTTCGATCTATCATGCGCGCTTCATGCGCTACCTCAGCCATCGCAATCTGCTTGACTGCTCGGCCCGCAAAGTCTGGGGCGTGTTTGGTGACGGCGAAATGGATGAGCCTGAATCCATGAGCGCCTTGACGCTGGCCGCCCGCGAAGGCCTCGACAATCTGGTCTGGGTAGTCAATTGCAATCTTCAGCGCCTGGATGGCCCGGTGCGCGGTAACGGTCGCATCATCGACGAACTCGAAAAACTCTTTACCGGCGCAGGCTGGAACGTCATCAAGCTCGTTTGGGGTAGCGATTGGGATGGTCTGTTTGCCCGCGATGTCACGGGCGCCTTGGCTCGAGCTTTTGCAAACACGGTCGACGGACAAATGCAAACCTTCGCCGCAAAAGATGGCCGCTTTAATCGCGACACATTCTTTGGACAAAACGAAGAGCTCGCAAAATTGGCACAGGGGATGACTGATGACCAAATCGACCGCTTGAAACGCGGCGGGCATGACCTCGTCAAAATTCACGCCGCTTATGCTTCAGCGGCTCAGCACGTTGGCCAGCCAACAGTCATCTTGGCACACACCAAAAAAGGCTACGGAATGGGTAGCGCCGGTCAGGGCAAAATGACCACCCATAGTCAAAAGAAATTTGACGATACCGATCTAATAGAGTTTCGCAATCGCTTTAATCTGCCCCTGACTGATCAAGAAGCCACCTCGCTGACCTTTTGCAAGCCCGCCCCCGAGAGCGCCGAGATGCAATATTTGCAGGGTCGCCGCGCAGCCTTGGGCGGCTATTTGCCCAAGCGCGACACTGCGTGCGAGACCGTTCCTGTGCCTGCCATCGAGCAATACAGCGGCTTCGCACTGAACGCCGAAGGTAAAGAGATGAGCACCACCATGGCCTTTGTACGGATGTTGGGTAATCTACTCAAAGATGCTGCATTGGGCCCGCGCATTGTGCCGATTGTGGCTGACGAGGCGCGTACCTTTGGCATGGCCAACCTGTTTAAGCAAGTTGGCATTTATTCAAGCGTTGGCCAGCGCTATGCGCCTGAAGATATTGGTTCGGTATTAAGCTACCGCGAAGCGCTTGACGGCCAGATCCTTGAAGAAGGCATTTCAGAAGCTGGCGCAATTGCCAGCTGGACAGCCGCCGCCACGAGCTATAGCGTGCACGGCTTGGCGATGTTGCCGTTCTATATCTACTACTCGATGTTTGGCTTTCAACGTGTAGGCGATCAGATTTGGGCTGCCGCCGATCAACGCCCACGCGGCTTCTTATTGGGCGCAACCTCTGGGCGCACCACCTTAGGCGGCGAAGGCTTACAGCATCAAGACGGCTCAAGCCATCTTCACGCCGCAACCATCCCCAACTGCAAAGCTTACGACCCTGCCTTTGCGGGTGAGATGGCCGTCATCGTGAATCAAGGTATTCAAGACATGATGGTCGAACAACGTGATGTGTTTTATTACATCACGCTCATGAACGAAAACTATGCACAACCAAGCTTGCCCGCAGCGGTTCACGAACAAGTCATACGCGGGTGCTATTTGTTTGAAACGTACGTTGCACAGGCCGGCAACACTTCGCCCGCGACGGTCACGCTGTTAGGTTCAGGTGCAATCCTCACCGAAGTCATTAAAGCAGCCCAACAACTCGCCGCTCAAGGTATCACGGCCTACGTGTACAGCGTCACAAGCTGGAGCGAACTTGCACGCGACGGCCTGGCCTGCCAAGAAGCTCGCTTAGCCGGCTCTGCCACAACGGGCGTGCCTTTCATCTATTCGCAGTTAAGCACCAGCAAAGGCCCGATCATCGCAGCCACAGATTATGTGCATGCCCTGCCAGAGTCTGTGCGCGCTTACCTGCCCGCCGATCGCCGTTACTTAACACTGGGCACAGACGGCTTTGGTCGTAGCGATACCCGTGCTGCCTTACGTGAATATTTTGGGGTCGATGCTGCAGCAATCGTACGCGCAGCGGTGCTCGCTTTAGAATAGCGGGATGCCAGTCAATCAAGCAAATCCTGAGTCTGTTACTGCGTCGCCAGTTTTGCAACAGGCGCCAGGCCTAGTGCTAGATGCCTGTATTTTGATGTCTGGTTTGCTGCGGCCGCTGCTTCTGAACCTGGCTCATGCAGGCCTATTAGTACCGCTCTGGACAGACAAGATCGGCCAAGAATGGCAGCGTAACGCCGCACGACTATGGCCGATTGAACCAGAGCTTTTAAAAAAAGAATGGCAGCTCATGCAAGAGCAATTTCCGAACTCAAACATGGGCGATGTGACCGAGTTTGAGGTAGACCTTCGACACACCGATCGTAAAGACAAACACGTGGCCGCAACAGGTATTGCAGGCGTTGCAAAACACGCTGCGCAACCGATCAGCGTGCTGACCTGGAACCTCAAAGACTTTAGCCGCTCTGAACTACGCAAACAACAACTCGGCCTGATCGACCCCGATCGCTTGTTATCACAGTGGTGGCCCACCCAGTCATCGCTTTTGCAGCAGCATATCAATGCTACGGTTGAAGAGCTTTTTTCAACTGGCAGACGCCAGTCTGAGCCAGTTGTGGCGATGCTAAAACGCGATCGCTTGTTTAGATTGGCGGGGTGCTACGAGAGGTTGGTACAGACGACTCGCACGACATAATTTCTTCTTAGAACGTAATTCAATTCAGTCGACTAAATCGCCGACTTCCAGTCTCTCAGTAGTCCAACCGTCTGAGTCAACCCTTGCTTCAATAGCGTGTCGAGATATTCGTCAGAAGTCTTAGGCGGACGTTCGAGAGACCGTCGATGATTCGCTGCGGCTTCACACACGAGCGCTGGGTGTAGGTCTAACAAGTCAAAAATGAAATCGTCTGGGTGTTGCGCTGTTAAGTTGTACTGATTGAGTTGCTGGCTTGGAAAATCCTTCAGATTGAACGTCACAATTAAACTCGCGCTCGCGTGAATCGCGCATGCCACCACATGCCTGTCATCATGGTCGGGCAGTTGAACCGCAGGGATTAAGTGCTCGAATCCCGTAATAAGGCTGTCTCGCACATGAAGATTCATCAGTTCGCGAGTGCGTTGCAAGTCAACCGCTTGCAGATCAGGCCGCTGCTTCAATACGTTGCGAATCCATTCGTCATGGATCATATTCGTCCAGCGCGCCCGATAAAGATCGGTGAGCGCCAAGCGCATCAAAAAATCACGTAACGGGGCGGGATACAGGACGCAGGCGTCGTAAACAACCGTGAAATTCGAACTCATTCACTCGTATCCCATTTTTAATGCCTGCGCTTGCTCAGCTAAAGCGTCAAGCGCACGATTGCGCTCTGCGTCAAGACGCTCTTTGTAGGCCATCACATCTTGGTAGCGAACCCTTCGATGGGTACCTATTTTGTGAAAAGGAATCTCGCCTTTTTCTAAAAGTTGTACAAGAAAAGGCCTTGACACGTTCAGTGCATCGGCCGCGTCCTGAGTTGTAAGTTCGGCATGGATGGGAATGATGCTGACCGCGTTACCCTCACCGATTTCAGTCAGCACCTCGATGAGTAGCCTTAGAGCAGAGACGGGTATACGGACCGTATGCGCCTCGCCCTGACCGTCGAAGATCTCGATTTGTTGACTTTGCGCTTGCGTCTGTAAGTAGGCAGAAATCGTTCTGCCACTTTCTCGAGCAATGGCGATTTCTTCGGCCGTAGGCAATGAATGGGTTGGCAGGGGATTAGTCACTTTGACCTCTTAGACGGTGAAACTGCGTTGATCGTCAAATTATAAACGAAACAAACAAATATTCGAAACATTCGAAACGTCATTGACAGCAGTTCGCTAAAACTAAGGGCACCAAACTAAAACCCCCGCAAGCACCGAGGTGCGAGCGGGGGTTTTTTTATACTGAATAGTGCTGCGAGCTTGGAGACTTAAGCCTTAGCACTTACACCTGAGGAGCCTGTGGTGCAGCCGGTGCTTCGGGGGCAGCAGCAGGGGCCTCAGTTGCTGCTGGGGCAGCGCCTTCGGTTTGTTGCTCGATTCCGCCAATGGCTTTGACTGACAGACGCAGACGGCCTTTGTCGTCGGCCTCGATCACTTTGACGCGCAGAGGTTGACCGACTTTCAGGACGTCGTTGATGTTAGCGATACGATAGTTGGCGATCTCAGAGATATGCAGCAAACCATCACGGCCAGGCAAGACCTGAACGATGGCGCCGAAATCTAACAGACGCAACACGCTGCCGTCATAGACCTGACCGACTTCAACTTCTGCAGTCAGTTCAGAGATACGACGCTGCGCTTCGTGGGCCCGATCAAGATCGGCGCTCGACACAACAATGGTGCCATCATCTGAAATATCGATCTGGCAACCGGTTTCTTCGGTCAGCGCACGAATCGTCGCGCCGCCCTTACCGATCACATCACGAATTTTTTCAGGATTGATTTTCATGGTGAGCATGCGTGGTGCAAACGCTGACAGTTCAGTACGCGCACCCTGAGTGGCTTCGCGCATTTTGGTCAGAATATGCAAACGACCGTCACGGGCTTGCGCCAGTGCAACCTGCATGATTTCTTTGGTGATGCCCTGGATCTTGATATCCATTTGCAAAGCAGTGATACCTTGCTCGGTACCCGCCACTTTGAAATCCATATCGCCCAAATGATCTTCATCACCCAGGATGTCTGTCAACACAGCAAATTTGCCTGCATCAAGAATCAAGCCCATTGCCACACCAGCAACCAAGTCTTTCACTGGAACACCAGCGTCTAACATGGCCAGTGAACCACCGCAGACAGACGCCATTGACGACGAACCGTTTGACTCAGTGATTTCTGACACCAGACGAATGGTGTATTGAAAATCAGCAGCGTTAGGCAATAAAGGTACGAGCGAGCGTTTAGCCAGACGACCGTGGCCGATCTCGCGACGCTTGGGGGTACCCACACGACCTGTTTCGCCGGTGGCGAACGGAGGCATGTTGTAGTGCATCAGAAAACGATCACGATACTCGCCCATCAAGGCATCGATCACCTGTTCGTTTTGCTTGGTACCTAGCGTTGCAATGACCAGCGCTTGCGTTTCACCGCGCGTAAACAAGGCGCTGCCGTGTACGCGTGGCAACACGCCCATACGAATGCTGATTGGGCGTACAGTGCGTGTGTCGCGACCATCAATGCGGGGCTCGCCTGACAGAATTTGAGTACGCACAATACGAGCTTCGAGGTCAAACAAGATGTTATCAACCACAACGCCGTCGTGCTTAGGTGTACCTTGCGCAGCGGCTTCTTCAGCAAGTTTGGCATGCACATCAGAGTAAACCTGACGCAGTTGATTGGTGCGCTCTTGCTTTTGACGGGTTTGGTAAGCAGCGTTTAACGGGCCTTGTGCAGCAGCCGTGACGGTTGCAATCAGCGCTTCGTTTTTAGCAGCAGGTTTCCAGTCCCAATCAGGCTTGCCAGCGTCGCGCACGAGTTCGTGAATGGCGCCAATCACTGCTTGCATTTGGGTATGACCAAACACGATACCACCCAGCATGATCTCTTCTGAAAGCTGTTGGGCTTCAGATTCAACCATCAGTACAGCGGCTTCGGTACCAGCAACGATCAAATCCATTTGCGAGGTTTTGAGCTGCGAGGCGGTTGGATTGACCAGGTACTGGCCATCGATATAACCGACGCGTGCGGCACCAATTGGGCCGTTAAACGGGATACCCGAGATGGCCAGCGCCGCAGAAGCGCCAATCATGGCAGGGATATCTGGATCGATTTCAGGGTTGCAGGACAACACGTGGATGATGACCTGAACTTCGTTGTAGAAACCCTCAGGAAACAACGGACGCAACGGGCGATCGATCAAACGCGAGGTCAGTGTTTCTTTTTCAGAGGGCTTGCCTTCACGCTTAAAAAAACCGCCGGGGATTTTGCCCGCAGCATAGGTTTTTTCGATGTAGTCAACGGTCAGGGGGAAAAAATCCTGACCAGACTTAGCATCTTTTTTTGCAACAACAGTTGCGAGTACGACAGTGTCTTCGACAGTGACTAACACTGCACCTGAAGACTGACGAGCAATTTCGCCGGTTTCAAGCACAACGGTGTGTTGGCCATACTGAAAAGATTTGGTCACTTTATTGAACATGACATGTATTCCTTACAAATGAAAAACCGTGGGCAGTGCGGCAAAAATGCCGCAGCGACCACGGTTGCTTCACGGGGAGACTGCCCCATAGATTTTGATCACTTACGCAGACCGAGTTTTTCGATCAGCGAGCGATATGAATCTGGGTTGCGGCCCTTGAGATAATCGAGCAGCTTACGGCGACGGCTAACCATACGCAGAAGGCCGCGACGTGAGTGGTGGTCTTTAATATGTGCTTTGAAGTGCCCTGTCAGTTCGTTAATACGAGCTGTCAGCAGAGCCACTTGAACTTCAGGAGAACCGGTATCGCCTTGCGCGCGTTGATACTGCGCGACGATGTCGGATTTTTTAATATCAGCAACAGACATTTTTAAGCCTCAAATGACAAGCGTTAAAGCCGAGGTGCTTTAACGTGATTAAAAAAAGAACGAAATTTACAGACAACCTTTTAGCGAAAAACACTATAAGCTGCAGGTAAACGGCTTGCATAAAAACAATTTTATGGAAAAAATCCAGTAAAGCCTGAGAATTATAGCTTATTGACTAAAATGGTGATATCCCGCTCATCAGCGCTTAACAAGTCTGCGCTTACTCGGCGACCGGCAAGGTTTTTAAAGTACTTTAATCACGTATTAACTAATTAAATCTTAGGCGAAATATGCGCACGCAAACGTATATGGCACTGTTGTTAGTCTTCGCACTCGGTGGCTGTGCACAGCTGCAATCCGCCAAGCCTGGCACCCCAGTGGCCGACATCATCAAGCAATTTGGCAAACCCACCATCGCTTGTCGCAACCCAGATGGTACTGAGCGACTGGTCTGGTCATTACAACCGTTTGGGCGTTACGCTTGGGGCACAAACATCACCAAAGACAACACCATTGGTCCGGTCACTCAGGTGCTGACCGACGCACATTTTGAAGTGTTATCCACTGGAACCTGGTCTGACGAACGCGTCCGTTGCGAATTTGGTCCCCCTGCAGATATTGGGGGCATTGCCAAAGGAAACGAAAAAGTCTGGGCTTACCGCTATTTTGAATCTTCAGTGTGGTACTCGCTGATGTACGTCTACATGGGGCCTAACGGCAACCTGGCTAATCGCCACAATCCGGGCCCTGATCCAGCGTATTTGCTAAACGACCGCTAGCTTATTCGTTACCGCTGCGCAACGCCACCTGCCTAGACAGGCGACGCCAGCGCCACAGCCATACCCCCCAGCCAGACAGCCCATACACAATAAACAGGCCAAACAGAATCACGGGTGGGTTGCTTGAAATAAAGACAAAACCAGCGACAAAAACCAAAATCACCCAAAACGGCACGCTGCGACCCAGCGCAAACGCCTTACCGCTGTAGAACGGCAGATTGGAGACCATCGCTAGTCCGCAATAAATCGTGATCGCAAAAGCCGTCCAAGCCAAAAACTCGTGAGGCACTTGCAAGCGATTGTCGACGACCAACCAGACAAAACCCGCGATCAAGGCGCCGGCAGCCGGGCTGGGCAAGCCTTGAAAAAACCGCTTATCGACCACCGCAATATTGGTGTTGAAACGCGCGAGGCGCAAGGCGGCACCACAGACATACACAAACGCAGCCAACCAACCCCAGCGACCTAAATCATGCAGCATCCACTCGTACATCACCAACGCCGGCGCGACGCCAAACGAGGTCATATCTGAAAGCGAGTCGTACTGCTCGCCAAACGCCGAGGTCGTGTTAGTCAGCCTTGCAACCCTACCATCCATTCCGTCAAGCACCATCGCAACAAATATTGCAATGGCCGCCATTTCAAAGCGACCATTCATCGCCTGCACCACTGCGTAAAACCCAGCAAAGAGTGCCGCAGTTGTAAACGCATTGGGCAGCAAATAAATACTGCGGTGGCGAAGATCAGGGTCGCGCAATGGATTATTAGGCATCTTCAGGCTCAGCTAGTTGACGCAGGCAAATCGGCCAGCACCGTACTCGTTGCACTCACCTTATCACCAATTGCAACTCTAGCGCGCGATCCTAGTGGCAAATAAACATCGACACGCGAACCAAAGCGAATAAACCCATAGCGCTGCCCGCGCGCCAAAGTGTTACCTGCCTTGGTATAGCAAAGGATGCGCTTGGCGACCAAGCCGGCAACCTGGACTGCCGTCACAAGGTGGCCGGCAGGCGTACGCACTACCATGGCGTTGCGCTCGTTTTCGAGAGAAGCCTTATCAAGCGCTGCGTTAAAAAACTTACCCGAAAAATACTGTGTTTTTAGGACTTCGCCATCAACTGGACTGCGATTGCTGTGCACGTTAAACACATTCATGAATACGCTAATCTTAAGTGCCTGGCGCTCACCGTAGGGGTCAAGGGTCTGTTCGACCACCACAATGCGGCCATCGGCGGGCGACAAGACTGCCAAAGGCTCGGTTGAGCCCGAGCGGGCCGGATCGCGAAAGAACTGCAGCACAAAGGCGGCAATCACCCAAAAAAAGATTGACCAGCCAAGCGACCAAAAGCTGACGAGCACAGCGATGAGTATCGAGCCAGCTAAAAAAGGCCAGCCCTCACGGGCGATTATGGGGTGCGGATAGTGTGGTGTATTCATCATGCCGAAAGGTTAACCCAAAAAAAACGCCCCGAAGGGCGTGATTCAAAAAACTGACGACTTCATTTGACACATTTCAGCTCAGATATCGAGTTGGCTTGCACAAAGTGTGAAGGTTTAGAGGTCAAACCTTCACGTATCAGACGCACGAAAACGTTAGTTCTTGCTCTTGTCGACCAGTTTGTTTGCTGCGATCCAGGGCATCATGGCACGCAATTTAGCGCCGACCACTTCGATCTGCGACTCAGCGTTGATCCGACGACGTGAAATCAGTGCAGGTGCACCGGCTTGGTTTTCGAGAATGAAACGCTTGGCGTACTCGCCAGTCTGAATGTCTTTGAGTGCCAAACGCATGGCGTCGCGTGTTGCCTCAGTGACAATCTTAGGACCAGTCTCGTACTCGCCGAATTCGGCGTTGTTCGAGATTGAGTAGTTCATGTTGGCGATCCCGCCTTCATAAATCAAGTCAACAATCAACTTGAGTTCATGCAAGCACTCAAAGTAAGCCATTTCAGGGGCATAACCGGCTTCAACCAAGGTATCGAAACCCGCCTTAATCAATTCAACCGTACCGCCGCACAACACAGCCTGTTCGCCGAACAGATCAGTTTCAGTTTCTTCGCGGAAGTTTGTTTCAATTACACCAGCACGACCACTGCCGATTGCGCAAGCGTACGACAAGGCGACATCGCGTGCCGAACCTGAGTTGTCTTGATGCACAGCCACCAATGAAGGTACGCCGCCGCCTTGTGAGTACGTGCCACGCACAGTGTGACCAGGAGCCTTGGGGGCGATCATCACGACGTCAATATCGCCACGGGGCACAACTTGACCATAGTGCACGTTAAAGCCGTGGGCAAACGCCAACGCAGCGCCAGCCTTGATGTTGCCGTGCACGCTTTCACGATACACCTGGCCGATGTTTTCGTCGGGCAAGAGCATCATCACTAAGTCGGCAGCTTTGACCGCGTCAGCCACTTCAGCGACTTTGAGGCCGGCGTTAGCAGCTTTCGCCCATGAGGCGCCATCTTTACGCAAACCAACCACAACCTTGACACCCGACTCATGCAGGTTCAAAGCGTGGGCGTGGCCCTGCGAACCGTAACCAATAATGGCAACAGTCTTGCCTTTGATCAGGGACAAATCACAATCTTTATCGTAGTAAACCTTCATTCTGGGCTCCAGATTTTTTAAGTTGAATGCAAATAATCAGAAAACAAATCGGCTTCGGTTAAACACGAGACAAGCACCGATCAAAGCTTGAGGATGCGCTCTCCACGACCAATTCCTGAAACGCCTGTACGAACCGTTTCAAGAATTGCGCTGCGATCCAACGCATCAATAAACGCCTGTATCTTCTCTTGGTTACCCGTGAGTTCAATGGTGTAGGCTTTATCGGTGACATCGATGATACGGCCGCGAAAAATATCCGCCATCCGTTTCATTTCTTCGCGCTCTTTACCCACCGCCCGCACCTTGATCAACATCAATTCGCGTTCGATATGAGGGCCTTCGGTAAGATCGACAACCTTGATCACATCGACCAGGCGATTCAAGTGCTTGGTGATTTGTTCGATCACTTCATCGGACCCCATCGTGACGAGCGTCAAACGCGACAAGGTCGAGTCTTCAGTTGGCGCAACGGTGAGGGTTTCGATGTTGTAACCACGAGCAGAGAACAAACCCACCACGCGAGACAGAGCGCCCGGTGCGTTTTCCATCAGAACAGAAATAACGTGTTTCATGGTGGTCTCCGTTATAGGTCTTCAGAACCGAGCAACATCTCGGTCAGACCTTTGCCCGCCTTGACCATCGGCCAAACGTTTTCTTCGCGATCCGTGATGAAGTCCATGAAGACGAGGCGATCTTTTAATTTGAAAGCTTCGCGCATGGCGCCATCCACATCCGAAGGTTTTTCGATTCGCATCCCGACGTGACCGTAGGCCTCGGCAAGTTTGACGAAATCGGGCAACGCATCCATGTACGACTCGGCGTAGCGAGACGAATAATCAATTTGCTGCCATTGCCGAACCATCCCTAAATAGCGATTGTTCAAGCATAAAATCTTAGGCGTCAGGTGATATTGACGGCACGTCGACAGTTCTTGGATGTTCATCTGAATCGAGCCTTCGCCCGTGATGCATGCCACCGTTGCGCCTGGGTTCGCCATTTGCACGCCCATCGCGTAAGGCAAGCCCACGCCCATCGTGCCTAACCCACCCGAGTTAATCCAACGGCGCGGTTTGTCAAAACCGTAGTACTGCGCCGCCCACATTTGATGCTGACCCACGTCAGAGGTCACGTAGGCGTCACCTTTGGTGACTTCCCAGAGCTTTTGCACAACCGACTGAGGCTTAATGACCTCGTTTGAGCTGGCAAATTTCATGCATTCTTTGCCACGCCAGACTTGTACCTGCTGCCACCATTTGGCCAAGGCTTCAGGATTTTGACGGGTTTCGGTTGCACTGATTTTGTATTGAGCAATCAAATCAATTAACACGTCTTTGACATTGCCCACAATCGGCACATCGACTTTGACGCGTTTTGAAATTGACGACGGGTCAATATCAACGTGAATAATCTTACGAGCATTTTGCGCAAAATGCTTCGGGTTACCAATCACGCGGTCATCAAAGCGGGCACCCACCGAAATCAACACGTCACAGTGTTGCATTGCCATATTGGCTTCGTAGGTACCATGCATGCCAGGCATACCGACAAATTGCGAATCTGAAAATGGAAAAGCGCCCAGACCCATCAGAGTATTGGTGCAAGGTGCCCCAACCAGTTTGACAAACTCGTGTAATTCGACCGACGCATCAGACAGAATCGCGCCACCCCCGCTGTAAATCATGGGGCGCTCGGCTTGCAACAACATCTGCACAGCCTTTTTGATTTGCCCTTGATGGCCTTTTACGACTGGGGCGTAAGACCGCAACACCGGTTCGCCTTTGGCGGGCGTGTATTTGCAATGTGCAGCGGTAATATCTTTTGGGATATCAACAAGCACTGGGCCAGGACGACCGGTGCGGGCGATGTAAAACGCCTTACGCATGACGTCGGCCAAATCTTTAATATCACGCACTAAAAAGTTGTGCTTCACGCAAGGGCGTGTGATGCCTACGGTATCGCATTCTTGAAAAGCGTCTTCACCGATCGCGTGCGTGGGCACCTGACCGCTGATAATCACCATTGGAATCGAATCCATATAGGCGGTTGCGATACCGGTTACTGCATTGGTCACGCCAGGACCACTGGTGACCAAGCACACGCCAACTTTGTTAGACGACCGCGAATACGCGTCTGCAGCGTGCACGGCAGCTTGCTCGTGTCGCACCAGAATATGCTGAAATTTATCTTGCTTGTAGATTGCGTCGTAGATGTATAAGACTGCGCCACCGGGATAGCCAAAAACGTGTTCTACGCCTTCGTCAGCCAAGCAACGCACGACGATGTCTGCGCCATTGAGTTCCATAAGTTCATTCCTTTCATTACCGGCATCGCCCATCTGATTGCATCCTCGTTTAGAGAAATGCTGAACCGCTACATGTTCAGCAACATGATCCGACGCTTTTAGACTCACGGAGCCTAGCCACCCGGACACCTTGCCAATCTGAAGCGCATTCGCCATCAGGCTATGCACGCACCCAACAGGGGTGCACTGGATCGAAACGGAAGCGCTTGCCGCAGCTTGTGGCAGGGAAAGCAGCAAAAGTTTAGATGGCAAGAGCATTTGGGCGGTGACCCAAACTAAAAGCCATTGCACAAAAAAGCGATGAGCTTAAAGGTGCGAGCCGATCACTTTAACCCGTTGTGCGCCGCAGCGCAAATTGAGATACCCTCAAGCTTCTTGAAATCGCTGGGATTTCAAGAAAAAGCGGGCTTGAACGGCAATCTCTGGTGCCCACCCGCTTCACTACCCTCGGCCCCTGGATTGTTCAATCTGAACCTAATGACTTCTGTATGAATTTTAACTATGGCCCCCTGCAACGCTTTCTGTTCAGCCACCATTTCTATAGCGGCGTCAGGCGTGCGGCCGGGATTTTGCTGCCAATCGCCGTTTTAGGTGGGGTCTTTGGCTGGTATGCCAGCGGCCTGATTGCGACCTTTGGCGCGCTCTGTGTGGCCTTTATCGATCAACCAGGGCCGCACGAGCACCGAGCTCGCGAGATGCTTGGCGGCACATTATTAAGCACCCTGACTGTCACACTGACCGGGCTGGCCTCGTCTCACCCCTTATTGATCTGGGGCGTTGTGATGGGGCAATGTTTTGCCTTTTCGATGCTGGCGGTCTACGGAAAAAAGGGCGGACAAATCGGCTTTGCCTGTTTGTTGCTCATGACCGTCACGCTTCATCACTCACTTTCGACACAAGAAGTTTGGCTACATGCACTCACTTCGTTAGGTGGCGGGTTGTTTTACACCCTGTTCAGTTATTCGGTCAGCCGAGTGATGCAGTTGCGTGAAAAAGAGCAAGCGCTGTCAGTTGCTCTTTTTGCGACTGCCGACTACATCGCACGGCGCGCCGACATGTACGACCTCGCTCAGGATCTTGACGAAAGCTACCGCAAGCTGATTGTCTGCCAAGCCGACATGACAGATAAGCATCAAGCCGCACGCGACATGGTGCTGCGAGGGCTCGCCACCAAGCAAGCACAAGCCGATGCCAGCCGCATGATGCTCTGGAATCTATTCGTTGAAATGATTGCAATTCTTGACTTGCTCGTGGCCACTCGTACTGACTATGCTTTTTTACGGCAGAAACTGAACGGTTCTGATGCTCTGCTGTTTATGCGCGACGCTCTGCATAAAATGGCGGGCGATCTCGAGCGAATTGCACTGGCCGTAGCTCGTGAACATACCGCAACGCAACGCAGCAGTGTCAAAGCAGAATTACGCGCACTTGAGTTTGAAATTCAACAGATGCAAACCGAGGGGCTCGCTCGTCGCGAACCTGAGCTCTATTCATTATGTATCGAGATCTTGCGTCGCTTGCGCAACAGCGCCAAGGTGATCGACCGCATGATTTTGGCGACTCGACGTGATCGCGATGCTCAACTGCTTGATGCCGTCAAAATTGATCGCTCTTTAACTCAGTTTTTATCACGTCAACATTTTCGGCCGCGTTTACTGACCAGTAATTTAAGGCTCGACTCACCTTTTTGCCGTTACGCGTTGCGCGTGACACTGGCGGCGGGTATTGCGCTTGCGCTCTCAGCCCTGATCCCAGCGCTCGCTCGTCAGGGCTACTGGATTTTGCTGACAGTACTGATCATCATGAAACCGGGCTTTGCGCTGACTCGCCAACGCAATGGCTGGCGACTACTAGGGACGTTGATAGGTTGCGGACTTGCCTTCGGTATCTTGTACACCACCCAGCACGAAACGTGGTTATTTGCGATCATGGTGCTTTCAACGATCATTGGTGGCAGCCTGCTGCAAATGAATTACTTGGTAGCTTCCGCTTTCAATACAAACGCCGTGCTGCTAGCGTTTAACTTTTTAGACCCTGGGGCCACCACTATCATTGCTGATCGTGCACTTGACACGTTCTTGGGCTCGGTCATCGCGTTTGCCTGCAGCTACGTGCTGCCATGGTGGGAGGCACAATTTATGCCGTCGCTCATGCGCGCGGCGATCTCGGCCAACCGCGAATACCTACGCGCTGCGCTTGCTCAAATACAGACGCATGAAGCCAACGCCTCAGCGCATGAGGTTAAACGGGCAGACTTCAATCTGCGTTTAGCCAGAAAAAATGTTCATGTCGCACTTGCCAATTTCGCCGAGGCGTTTTATCGCATGATGCTAGAGCCAAAATCGCGACAATGGCATGTGATCGAACTCAACAGCATCGTGATGCAAAATCACATGCTGTCTGCGCAAATCTCGGCCGTGACAACCGTACTACTGAGTTTGCCAGCCCCCCCTGCAGCGAGCACCGAATTCTTGAATGCCCTGCTACCCCAACTATTACCCGCCCCCGAGCTGCCGACTCCGCCTGTCCCAAAGTCGTTACTCGACGGAACGCTCCCAGATCTGACCTACCCGCTCAAGCAACTGCAACGCTCGATCACGCTGATCAATGAAGAAATTGAAGTGATTTACGACAAATCGCACGTAAATCCTAGGGCAACTGCCACAATCTCTGAGCAAGCCTGACGTCGTTGCTCGTTGCTCGTTGCTCTTTGCTCTTTGCTCAAGCCACCGAGCAAGTGCGCCTGCGCTTCTGTAGATTGCAACTCTTTGCATCCAAAATGAGTTGCTGTCTTTTTTTATTTCGCCTCACGCCTTACACTCAATATTCGCGGCACGCGCCAGTCAGTTTTACCTCGTCAAGTTACTATTGATTCACCTTTCAGGAGCTTCACATGTCAGTTCAAAACAAGGTTGCCTTAATTACCGGCGCAGCGAGCGGCATCGGCCGTGAATGCGCACTCACTTTAGCTCGCCAAGGCGCTGCTGTGGTCGTTGCAGATCTCAACTCGGCAGCCTCTGAGTTAGTCGTCGCCGAAATTATCAAGGCGGGCGGCCGCGCCATCAGTGTGGTGATGGATGTCACCGATGAAGACGCAGTCAACGCGGGGGTTAATCGTGCCGTCACAGAATTTGGCAGCATCGATATTCTTGTGTCGAACGCCGGCATTCAAATCATTCATCCGATTGAAGATTTTCCGTACGCTGACTGGAAAAAAATCATGGCGATTCATGTGGATGGTGCTTTCTTAACTACCAAAGCAGCGATTAAGCATATGTACGACAGCGGTCGCGGCGGTTCGATCATCTATATGGGTTCGGTGCATTCGCATCAAGCCTCAAAATTGAAATCAGCCTACATCACGGCCAAACATGGTTTGTTGGGTTTGGCGCGCGCGATCGCTAAAGAAGGCGGCCCACGTGGCGTTCGTACCAATGTCGTGTGTCCAGGCTTTGTTCGCACGCCTTTGGTGGATAAGCAAATCCCTGAACAAGCAGTCCTGTTCAACATGAGTGAAGAAGATGTGATTAAAAAAGTGTTTTTGCAAGAAACTGTAGACGGCGAATTCACAACGACTGCTGACATCGCCAACACCGTCGCGTTTGTTGCGGGCTTTGAGACCAATGCACTGACTGGGCAATCGATTGTGGTGAGTCATGGCTGGTCGATGATTTAAACGTTGCGGTTTACCTGAGATGCTCGGGTAGGCATTGATTTAGACGCTACGGTTTAGATAAGCTCCAAGGGTGATCGGTCTTTAGCGGATCGTCACCCGAGCGCAACCACAGGCTAGTCATCAACTGAAACAGATTTTGCGCGTGAATACTGCTGTTTATTCAGCTCGTTCTGCTATCGTAATCACTCTTATTACTCTCGGTGTTTGGTTGATCGGAGTCAGTCGTGAATACCCTTGAAGCAGCGCGCTTTGCTAGGCAAGTCGGTTTTGGCTTTGCCCCCGACGAAACAATCCCAAGTGACGTGATCGGTTGGGCGCAAGGGCAAATGAACCGAGGGCCTAGCGTTCAGTTTTTTGCAGATCGGCAAGGCCACTTGCTTAAAGATCTACCCGAAGGGTTGAAACTTCTGCACACACAAGCAGAGGTCGCCGAGGCGCTCTTTCAACACGACCAAGCGCGTCTGCTCAGCAACGAAAAAGCCAAAGCATTACCCCCGTCAGACGCCGAGCAATTTCGTTACGAGCAGATCAATTATCCCTACTGGCGCCTTGAACCCTGGAAAGAAATCCTGGCCCGCGGCGCGATGGCAGTCAACGGACCCGCGCCGGTGTTTGAACGTTTTTGGCACTTCTGGACAAATCACTTCACGGTTTCGCCGGCAGTCAACAACATCAACACCGCAATTGGCCCTTACATGCGCATGCTCAGAGGGCACATGTCAGGGCACTTTAGCGAGATGCTACGCGAGGCGGTGACGCATCCGGCAATGGTGTTGTATCTCGACAATGCAAAGTCGGTGGGGCCAAATTCGCCCGCCAGAACCAAAGGCAAACTCAAAGATTCGTTCAACGAAAACCTTGGGCGCGAGTTGCTTGAGTTGTTTACCCTGAGCCCCGCCTCGGGTTACACCCAAAACGACGTGATTGCGGCGGCAATGATTTTGACTGGCTGGGGCTTAAGGCGTCCGCAGCGCAATCGATCGATGGCTGGGCCCTTTGGCAGCTATTTCGATGACAATAAGCATGAGCCATCAATACAAACTGTCATGGGCCAACAATATGGTGGTGCGTATGCCAACCGCGACAAGTTACTCAGGTTGATGGACGACCTAGCCCACCATCCGGCAACTGCGCGCCACATCAGTACAAAATTAGCAATGGCGTTCATTACAGATATGCCATCACCTGAACTCATCAATCGTTTAAGCACCGTCTTTCAAAAATCCGATGGTCATTTGCCAACCGTTCACAAAGCTGTGATCGCAGAGGCGGCGTCGGCTGGCGCTGCGTTGCGTAAGTTTTCAAACCCTGAGACTTGGCTGTGGACCATCTATCGAGTCTCAGGTGCAGCGTTACCCGTTGTGCTGCCACAAAAGGAAACGAAAGGTGAAAAGTTGCATGAGTTGTTGTCAGAGCTTGGTCAAGCCATTCACAATTGCCCGCAACCTAATGGCTGGTCGCTTTACGATCGCGACTGGCTTTCAAAAGAAATGCTTGATCGCAGAATTCGCTACGCCTTTCAGTTTGCCCCCAGACTAGTCAGTCAAGGGGATCAGCTCAACGAAGTTGTGCTGCGACAACATGGCGAGCAAAGCGCAATCTTCAAGACTCTGCAACAAGCGCGACGCATGCCCGATCAGTCGCTTAGAAGCCTTTGGGCCGTGTATTTGACTTCACCCGCTATTCTTTGGGGGTAGACACCATGAAACGCAGAGAATTTATTAAGTTTTCAGCGAGCCTGACTCTTGCTGGTGCTACGCCATGGGCCAGCTCGGCTCAAGCCGCTCAAGCTAAGCGTTTGCTAGTCATCATGCTGCGCGGCGGCATGGACGGCCTGGCAGCCATTCCGCCTTTTGCGGATCCTGATCTTGGATCATTACGTGCTGAGTTGTTGCCCTCGAACCTATTACTTGGCAATCAGTTTTTTGGCATTCACCCCGCGTTACCAACCTTTGCAGAGTTGATGGCGGCAGGGCAAGCGACTGCGATTCATGCCACAGGTTTTGGATATCAGGGGCGCTCGCACTTCGAAGGACAAGACATCATGCAAAGCGGCATCACTAAACCCTACGCCTCGGCTTCTGGCTGGCTAGGTCGGGCGATGCGGGCGGCGCGGTCTAAGAGCGGCGTGGCGATTTCGATCCCTATGCCACTCATTTTACGAGGCGACGCTGCGTCAGAGACCCAATATCCAAGTTGGATGCAGGCACCGCCCAAGGCAACCTATGAACTCGTGAGCCAACTTTGGGCTAACGTCCCAGAACTCAAACCCTATGCTTCGCGCTTGATCGAGTCAGACAACGTACGACTCGCTGCCGACGGGACACCCGAACCGAATCAACAACGTAGAACCGCCTACAGTCTGGCCAAAGAGGCCGCACAAAAAATGCAGTTACCAGGCGGACCAGTAGTTGGTGTATTGGACTTTAACGGCTTCGATACCCATGCCGGGCAAGGCGCAGCAGAAGGAGTCAATGCCACGAAGCTCAAACAAATTGACGATGCCATCAGAGGTTATCGCGAGGGCATTGGTACACAGTGGGCACAGAGCCTTGTCCTGACAGTGACCGAATTTGGCAGAACGGCAAGCGTAAACGGAACCTTAGGTACCGATCATGGCTGGGGCTCATGCGTCTTAGCGGCTGGCGGGTTGGTCAAAGCAAAAGGGATCGTGAGTCAGTGGCCAGGCTTGAAAAAGTCTCAGCTTTTTGAGGGTCGGGATTTGAAGGTAACGGTGGATGCGCTGGCCGTCTACGCAGATGCTCTCCAATCTGTGTTCGGCTTACCGCCCGAAGTGATTCAAAAAGAGGTGTTCTCTTATGCGCGCGATTCGTTTAACTCGCGTTTGTTCGTTTAGGCCGTGCAACCAAGTGAGCGACGGTTTGAGTCGATCACTTGCTTGGTGCTACTACTGATGACGATGTACGTCGTACGTCACAAAGTTTTCGCCTGGCGGTGGCAGACTTAAACATTTAGGATTCTCAAGCGTTCGCCGCATATCTAATAAGCCAGTGCTCCAATGATGACTCATGGTTTCATGGCTGAATTCAAAGTCTTTGTAATGACCAGCGCTAGGTTTGTTTTTATAAATTAACTGAATACAGTTGTAGCGCGCCCCGTATACCTGCTGCGCTAACTGATCAAACCACGGATCTTTTGCCTTCACGTTTTTCGGTATCCGGGCCAAGGCATCCCAAAGCAGTTGCCGCAACTGTTGCAGATCATTGACTTGATTGGTCACCCCACGCGTACGGCTTGAGTACTGAATATCTTTTTGGCGCTCAAGGACTTCAAAGATATCTGTCGGTAACTTGCCACGTGCACTCCATAAGTCCACCTGAAAAATCAGAGTATCTTCGCGCGGTTTCACGTTCAACACCTGCTCAAGCGGCGTGTTCGATACACAACCGCCATCCCAATAAAACTCGCCATCGATCTCAACGGCCGCAAAGCCGGGCGGCAACGCCCCAGAGGCCAAAAAATGTTTTGGTTGAAGTTTCATTTCGGTGTTGTCAAAGTACACAAAGTTACCTGTACTGACATTTGTTGCACCAATCGACACCCTCATTTCTTTACTATTGATGCGATCAAAGTCTGCAAATTTTTCTAAGGTCGCAAGCAATGGGGTTGTATCGTAGTAGCTTGTTAAGGCTGGGCCACCACCACCTGGGGCCAAGGGGCGCGGCGTAAAAAATCCGGGCTGCCCTTTAAGCATCGTTTGTGTCGCAGCAAACGAGCCGAACATTCTTTCAGTTTGAGTTTGCGTATAGGTGCGCAAGGCATGAGTCGCCGGCCCAAACATGTCAAACATCGACGACACGGCGGTTGCCGCAACAGACGGAGGACGACAAATAGTTTCCCAAAATTCTTTGAGCTTGGTGACTCGCTGCTTGGGCGCATTACCTGCCATCAACGCACAGTTCAACGCCCCAATTGAAATGCCGGCAACCCAGTTCGGGGTAATCCCAACCTCGTACAAACCTTCGATCACCCCCGCTTGGTATGAGCCAAGCGCACCACCACCTTGCAACACGAGCGCGACGCGAGGGTAAGCCTGTACCTCTTTATGACGCACCGTTTAACCTGCGCGCCGAAACACGAGTTTGTCTGCAGTCGACAAACTGGCGACATAGGCATAGCCCTCACTATCAAATTTTTTCAAATCTTCTGGTTTGCTCACGCGTTGCTCAATCGCAAAACGTGCCATCAGGCCACGTGCACGCTTCGCATGAAAACTCACGACTTTGTACACATCGTTTTTGCCGTCCTGAAACACGCATTGAACGATGCGTGCCTTCAGCGTTTTGAGGTCGACGGCTTTGAAATACTCTTCAGAGGCGAGGTTCACCAACACCGGTGCTTTTTCTTTTGCTAAGCGTTCGTTTAAGTATGGGGCAATCGTTGTTTTCCAAAAGGCATACAAATTAGGCCCGCCAGGGTTTTCAAGCTTGGTGCCCATTTCTAGTCGGTAGGCTTGCATCAGATCAAGCGGCCTTAGCACGCCATACAGGCCGCTCAAGATTGCCACATGCTCTTGCGCCCATTGCAAATCCTTTTCTTTGAGCGTGGCCGCGTTCAAGCCCTCGTACACGTCACCGTTAAACGCCAAAACAGCCTGACGTGAATTTTTTTGCGTAAAGGTTTTTTTCCAGGTGGCGTAGCGTTCAACGTTTAGCTGCGCTAAAGCTTCACTCAAATCCATCAAAGACGCCACGTCATCTGCCGATTGCGTTTTCAGCACCTTAATCAGCTGAGCGGCTTCGTCTACAAACAAGGGCTGCGTGTGCAGATCAGTTGGCAGTGTCGAGTCATAATCCAGTTTTTTTGCGGGGGAAAGCACGAAAAGCATGGCGATAGTCTCAAAAAATGGGTATCGGTGTGATGTCGAGTTTAACGGCTTGCCTCCGCATAAGCGCCCTTTGAGCAATTTGAAAGGTGACACAGGCCTCACAAAAGGGCCAAATAGCAAGAAAAGGCTGCCTAAACTTTGCTTTCTGACCAGATTCAATGCCCCTTGTCCCATTGAGGCGAGGTTTTAGGTGTCGATCAAATGAATCACTGTTTCTGCTAGAATGTTTGGCTTGACCAAGGTATGGCGCAACGCCGCCCTACCCGCGATTGATCCCCCAATTGCACGCACCGGAGAGGTGGCAGAGTGGTCGAATGTACCTGACTCGAAATCAGGCGTGGGTGCAAATCCACCGTGGGTTCGAATCCCACCCTCTCCGCCATTAGTCAAGTGTTTACTAGTGTTTCCGACTACAACCCTTAAATTCCCCCAATTTTCCCCACAGCGTTTGCTTTCCTGACTTTGCTAGTCAGCAATACGGTTGAAGAGGACACGAATGGAACGGGATTACTTATCTGCCCCACCCCCTCCAATTTCTGCCATTCCTGACCCCACCGTACCCCCACCCCCGTAAATTGACCGCTTCACTGTTCCGGGCTATGCACTGTATTTTGTTCAAACGAAACTGTTCGGGCTTCGCCCTTCGGGGTCAACTTTGGTCGGAAACTGCTCAGTCGTGACTGGCGAAACACCCCCCTTTGTTTTCTGTGTAAAAAAGGGTGGGGTATATTTTTTTAATTAT
>Ga0222712_10000524_pt1 | contig 50089 bp, 35 predicted proteins | sample C33_657DmetaG_FD_165043 | JGI IMG/M metagenome (GOLD analysis project Ga0222712, IMG submission 165043) | Estuarine water microbial communities from San Francisco Bay, California, United States - C33_657D | ecosystem: Environmental > Aquatic > Marine > Unclassified | place: USA: California... | reverse complement strand
TGAATGCCGGTAAACTTGTTTACAATACCGCTCATGCTGGGATAATGGACGGAGTCGTACCGTGAAATCACCTCGTAGGATGCCAATGAGATGTAGGCATAATATCTGCTCGCAGCTACAGGAGAAGTAACATCATTCAACATGACATCGGTAGCTTTTTTCATGGCAAATACAAAATCCCTACTGACAAGACGCTCTTGTGATTTCAAAGATCCCCATGAAAGCAGAAAAGAAAGAAACAATAAGCTCAAGTGCTTCATTGAAAAAATATTGATCAATAATGAAGGGCGTAAATGGACAATACAATCAGGTTCCATTTCTGCCGTGAATTCATGTTAATAACTGATGAATACAGGTTCTGCACCATTGATACCCATCATGAGCGTTTTTTTTGTGCCAACACCTTTTGTCTCAACAATATCCCTAATACAGCCCTTGATGTTCAGCCCTGCCTTAAGCTGGTCAACATACTCAAAATCTCCCTTCCCATTTCCCTTTAACAATATGCCATGATTGGCATCCACCTTTCCAATTTTTATCCTTGTGTGCTCAATATTGCCTCCAAGCAGAATATCCACGTTCCCATCATGGTCAAAATCATCCGTCCAGATGGCATGCACTGGTGCGTAGTCGGCCTGAACAGGTAAACTGTGCATCAGCATTCCCTTTGGCGTATTTTCAAACCAAACCGTATGCAGAAAATCTGCAGTAAGTTTTTTTGCAGCGCTGATTTGAGCGCTGTCCAATATTTGTTCCAACTGTGCATCGGCATACGCATCATAGGTTGGAAACCGCTGGCGCAGGCTGACCATCTGGTCGGTGATTTCATCACGCGATGCCATGGGATATAATTTTCCCAATATGGGATAAAACAAAAGCGGATCGACAAATCCATTGCCATCAAAATCACCATAGTAAAGGGTAATCGGGCTACCCGGCTCAGGCCTAAACTGGCTGTTCATTCCCCAGTTGCCAACCACCAAATCCTGGTCGCCATCTTTATCAAGGTCTTCAAACCGCATCGTATTCCACCAACCATGGTATGGTATTCTGAAAAATTGCTTGGTCACCTCAACACATTTCGATTGGACAAATCGAAAAACACGAATTGGACTCCATTCACCGACCACCACAAGTTCCTCTTGCTTGTCTCCGTCAAGATCCATCCAACGGGCGTCGGTAATCATGCCCAGTGCGTTGAAAACAGGAGCAAAGCGATCAGTTGCATCTTCAAACTTTCCTTTTCCATCATTCATCAGCAGCCTGGATGGTGGGCAATTTGGATACCCTCCTGGAATGACCCTGCCTGGAGTAAAAAGATCAAGGTCTCCATCCCGGTCAAAATCCAGCGGAACAACAACTGTGCCCGCAAAATATTTACTGGGCAACAAGCCCCTGGGCCTACTGAACTTACCCCGATCATTTATATAAAGACGGTCTTCCAACTGTAAACTATCTTCAATTTGGAATCCTCCACTTACCACATAAAGATCAAGATCGCCATCGTTGTCTGCATCAAAAAAAACTGCCCCACAATCTTCATATGCCATGTCAGTGGCAAATATCTTTTGAACATCTTCCCGGTAGTTGCCATCCCGCTGTTGCAAAAACAATCTGCTGGGATGGTTGCGCGGCCCGCACACAAATATGTCATCAAGTCGATCACCATTGATATCAGCTTTTGCAAACCTAGGACCTGAAAAAGAATACATGTTGGTCATCAGTGGTTGGATCTTGAAATCGTTGGCTTGATCCTCAGCATGGGTAAAATTTATTACAGGTCGGCCAGCTGTAAAAATGGGGCTGGCCTTGGGTTGGTACTGACCGGAAAAAGTGGTCTTATTGGCTGCGTCAAATGAAGCCATAGTGCTTGCTCCCCTTACCATGGCCAAAGTTGTATCCAAAACAATGGGCGCCTTCACCACATCTACAACCCCATCTGGCCAGATGATGCGCAATGAATCAACCTGGTTTTCTTTTAGTCCAAAATGCAGTGGCACCTGCATGGAGGACTGAAATCCATGGACGGGAAATTGCTGCATGGTGTACTGTTTGCCTGATGCATATACCGTTACAACGGAGCCCAAAGCGAATCTGTTTTTATCCGTGGAAGCAGCACGCAAATCAATTTTTAAAAAGTGTCCATTGGATTTATGCTCGATGGTATTGTTTCTGTACAAACCAATCTCCTGGTTCATTCTGTTGATGGCCAAATCAAGGTCACCATCATTGTCAAGATCAGCGTATACTGCTCCATGAGAAAAATTCAGCTCTTCAAAACCCCAGTCAATTGATTGGTCTTTGAATTGCAGGTTACCCTTGTTCTCATAGATATAATTGTGTAGGGGAGTGGATTGAATTCCTTGTAACATTTGAAACATCCTGCTATCGGTCTTGCCCTGGATATGTTTCAACCGCTGATCAGCATAAAATTTCATGAAGTCGCGATTGATCATGTCTCTGCCATACCCATTCGTAACAAAAAGATCCTTGTTACCGTCTAGGTTAAAATCGGCAAATAACGCGGCCCAACTCCAATCTGTATTCGACACACCAGCCAGCTGCCCAATCTCACTGAAGCTGCCATCTCCATTGTTCAATTGCAACATGTTGCGCATCAACTGGTGATAAAATCCGTTTTGAACACCATTGGCATAGAGTTCGTAATTGTCAGGAGCATAAAGCAGCTTTTGCCTCCTGTTGTCTTCAGGCAGCATATCCAAGGTGAACACATCCATGAGTCCATCATTGTTGATGTCCGCGACATCAACTCCCATTGAAAAATTGGACAAGTGACCAAATGACGACTTTAGTTTTTCGGTAAAGGAACCGTTCTTGTTGTTGATATAGAGGTAGTCTTCTTCAATATAATCATTGGATACATAGATATCTGGCCATCCATCATTGTTGAGGTCTGAAATATTTAGACCCAACCCATATCCCAAGGGATTGGATATGATGCCTGCCTTTCTTGAAACATCAGAAAACTTTCCATTCCTGTTTTCGTACAAACGATCACCCGCATTGGGGTCAACCATTTTTTTCACATATGCAGCATCAAAGTTTCTCAGGTTCTTGATGTTATGGTTCATCACATAGAGATCCAGATCGCCGTCGCGGTCCATATCAAAGAATGCAGCATGGGTTGAATAGCCCTTGTCGGCAACACCCATCTCTTTTGCCTTGTCCGTAAAAGTAAGGTTGCCATTGTTGATGAACAACTGGTTCGCCCTTTGGTTTGAGTCAAGATCACCTGAATAACAAACATAGATGTCAAGCCAACCATCGCCATTCACGTCGGCAACCGAAACGCCAGTCTTCCAACCCGGCTTGCCAGCAACACCTGCACTTCTTGTGACGTCTTCAAATACAAGTCCGCCCTTGTTTAAATATAGCTTGTTGGGCGACATGTTTCCCGTAAAATAAAGGTCAACCAATCCATCGTTGTTAAAGTCTCCGGCACCTACTCCTCCCCCATTGTAAAAATATTCATAGGTAATGATGTTGAGCGCTGGACTTTCGACTATTCTATTTTGAAAAACAAGCCCGGAGGATTTACTTGAAACGCTGGTAAACAATTTGGAACTCTGAGCAATGGATTGCTCAGAACCAAGAAGCATTAAAACCAGCAAGGACGAAAGGATGTAAATGGCAATTGATTGTTTCATAGCAGAACAAAACGAAGTTACAGCTAATTAAAAATGCCAGGTACTGAGACCTGGCATTTTATTTAAAATCATATGGTCATAAAGACCGGATGTGCGTGTGAGATTAATTGTCCCACCATACACGGGAAGCCCATGTATCAGTAGCAGGAGTCAATCCACCAACGCCAATTTTATAATTTGCGTCGTTTACAGATGCTTCACCAGTAGGATAAATTTGACGGCGAGGAATTACCCCTCCAGAGAAATTACCAGTGTAAACAACAGGAGTCAAAACAGGGAAGTCCGTACGACGCCAGTTGTTCCATGATTCTGTGAAGTTCATGAGCAAGCCTGTTGTTGCCCAGAACTGCTCATTGATTTGCTTAAGAGACGCAGCCTGTGACGTAACATTCAAAGGATTGGCTGCGATATAAGTGTTGATGGCTGCAGTAGCAACTGTACCAGTAGAGCTGAAAGTAGCAAGTGATTCCATGCCCGACCTTACACCATTTGCATAGTGGGTTGCTGCATTTCCACCAACGGACCATCCTCTTGCAGCAGCCTCAGCCAACAACAATGAAGTTTCAGCTGCAGTCATGATGAAGAAAGCGACATCCCTATTGGGTGTATATACAGAAGTACGGGGCCTTGAATATTTTCCGATAGGACAAAGTTCACCACCGGTTCCTGTTCCTCCAGGATAACCAGGAGACTTGGTGATATCAGTGGCTCCACCATTCAGGTCATAACCATTGGGTTGACCCACTTGGTTTGCAGGGACATTGTTGCCCGCCAAACCGAATGTTGTATTACCTGTCAAACCTGCAGGAGGAACTTCAGCTACTACGCCAAGCCTTGGATCGTTTGTTGACCTCAGGAAATCAATCATCCTCTTGCTCCAACGAACTGAATAGAAATCTGCTGGAATATCAAGGGCACGTGCATTGGGATTGGAATATCCTGTAGCATTGCTTCCACGCATGAATGCGTCATCGGCAGAACTTGTGATTACACCTCCAGCGAAAGCTTTCTCAGCCCATGTTTTAGCAAAAGCTGCGTCCCTTTTCGTGAAACGCATTGCAATGCGCAACATAACTGAGTATCCAAGCTTTTTCCACTTTACCACGTCACCGCCATAAAATACGTCTGCACTTGGCTTTAACTTGGCAGCATCGAATTTGGTAAGTGCACCTTCCAGTTCAGTCAACAACCCTTTCATTACAGCTTCCTGCTTGTCATACTTGGGTTGTGAGATACCAGTTTCACCCTGAAGCGCTTCAGCGTATGGCAAATCACCATAAACATCTGTAGCATATTGCATTGCAAGGGCCTTGACCACGATTGCAGCAGACACCACATTTACCTGGTCAGCATTCTTTCCATAATCCTTAACAATTTGCTGTGCAAGACTGGCAGCACGGTAACAGCTTGACCAGCTGTTGGCAGTATAAGAATTGGTGTTGGAAGACTGAACGTATTTGTCCATGTTGCTGTAATAGTTGGCAGCACCAGATGTTGTAGAAGACAAAATCTGCACCCATCCTGATTGGAAAAGGATAGGACCGGCATAACCACCAATGGCTTCCTTGTACGTGTTCTGTGCATTTGACAGAAAGAAGTTGGCATCAAAGCTTGCCGGACTGGCTGCAAGTGGATTGGTGTTCAGGGACTCGAAATTTTTCGTACAGCCTGAAAGAATCACAATCGCAGCGATGATTGGCAATAATATTCTTTTCATGTTGATTAATTTATTAATGAGAAAATCGAAACCGGCTCTCCCTATTTTTTAAATTTAATGTTTACGTTCACACCATAAGACCTGGTAGAAGGAAGGTTAGTACCCTCGATACCATAATAGCTGATGTTTGAACCGAATGTGGCTTCCGGATCGATGTTCTCAGTTTTCTTCATCAAAACAAGAAGATTGCGGCCTACCAGTGAGATGTTCATGTTCTCAACGATCTGCAACCTTTTTACAAACGATGCGGGAAGTACATACCCAATAGAGAGCTGACGCAGCTTGATAAAATCTCCGTCTTGTACATGTGACTTTGTAATGTTCTGGGCAAGAGCAGTGTAATATGCCTGCGGAGCAGCGGTTACTGTATTGGCAACACCATTGGCATCAACCCCAGTCTTGATTCCAGTCTCTCTTCCAACAAGTGTAGCTTTGTTCAAGCCCCTGATCATGGAATAGTAGCTGGTTTGAGACAATACTTTGTTACCGTAGTTGTAATCAATCAAGAATGAGAGGTTAAAGCTCTTGTAAATGAACTCGTTGTTCAATCCACCGAAGAAAGTAGGAAGAACGCTTCCCTGGGCTTTAAGATCTCCCCTTACAGGCAGACCGGAGGCATCAACAATGATGGAACCTTTTGCATCATACTTGTAATCGTAAGCCATGATCTGAGGACCAGCATAACCAGGAACATAAGCAGTGATGGCATTGCCCAAGGTACCACGACCAGAACCAAGGTTTAACCTTCCATTGGTAGGACCTGTTTTCAGAACCTTGTTCTGAACACTTGTCATGTTCAATGTTACGTTCCAGCTGAATGATTTTTTCCTTAATGGTGAACCTGTCAGCTGCAATTCAAGACCCTTGTTTTGTACAGAACCTGATGGAACGAATCCGCTGGTATATCCTGTAGCAATCGAGTAAGATGCAGGCATGATCTCATTCTTGGTCTTTTTGTTAAAATAAGCAACGTCTAATCCCAGCCTGTTTCCAAAGAACTTGAGGTCAAGTCCGAATTCCAATTCACTGGTAGTAAACGGCTTCAGCAATCCACTGGGAAGTGAAGTTGGAAAACTTCCAACTGGCAAACCATTGTATGTATTGCCAAGTGAGTAGTAAACCCTTGTTTGGTATGGGTTTGTAAACTCATTTGAGGTAGTAGCATAAGACGCCCTTACTTTACCATAAGACAAGAATGATGGTTTGTAAAGTTCAGAGAAAATAAAGCTTGAAGTAACAGAAGGAACAAAAGCAGTATTGTTTCCATCAGGAAGTGTGGAGTAAGCATCATACCTTCCAGTGGTTCCCAATGTTAGGAAATTGCGATACGTTACATCAGCAGTATAATACGCTGAATTCACCTGTGTTTCAGCAAAACCATAGCTCCTGCCGATGTTTGTTACGTTGTTGAAGCTGTAGAGGTAAGGAAGAATAAATGGACTTCCTGAAACTCCTACGGATTCAAACCTGTTTTTACGGATGTTGGCTCCAACAGCAGCATCAAAACTAATGTCGTCGTTGACGGCTTTTGCGGCACCAATCAAGGCGTCCACATTGAGTTCTGACCTGTCGGACTGACCTTGGTTGTTCAAACCACCTTTCCTTCCTTGAGAATACGCAGTACCCCAAGGAGTAACACTCTTGGCACGGTCAAACTGCTGGTCTAAGCCAAGACGGACTTGAGCATAGAGCCATTTTTCAAAGCTGTACTTCAGTGTGCTGGCTGTGGTGAAACGCTTTCTTCCCACATTGTTTACAAGCTGGTTTACAACAAACCATGGATTGCTCACATATTCATCATCACTGAACTGAATCTCATATCCAGTCAAAGGCTCATAACCGGGTGCAAGAATCTTTTGATCAATGTTGGTTGCAAGGAAGAGTCCATTGTTGGCATTCAAAGGTCCATCACTCAAGTAAGGAACATTTCCTGCCATTTGATCAAGATATGAAGCAAACAAAGTAACATTGAGTTTTGAGGTAATGTCTTGAACGATGTTCAAGTTAACTGTGCTCCTTTTCAAATCACTACCGCGCATGATTGAGTTGCTGTTCAGGTTAGAGAAAGAAAGCCTGAATGAACCATTGGCGCCACCTTTGGACAGTGAAACAGTGTTGGTAAGTGAGGGACCAGAGCGATAAAAATTCTTTACATTATCCGTTACAGCACTGTAAGGGTAAGACTTGCCGTCAAACTGAATGGTAGAAGAACCATCCAATTTGGCACCCCAGCTGAATCTTCCAGTTTGTCTTGCAAGTGCAGCTGTTGCAGGCTTTTGCCCACCTACACCTTGACCATACACATACTGGAAATCGGTGAAGTCTATCGCATGTTCTTCCATGTAGTTCATGTTGTACTCAACAGAGAAGTCATTTTTCTTACCTGTCTTTGTAGTGATCAGGATTACTCCATTGGAAGCCCTTGCACCATAAAGTGCAGATGCTGACTGACCTTTCAGAACAGTCATGTTCTCAATATCGTCTGGGTTTAGGTTACCGATACCATCACCGGCATCACCACCACCCCACTCACCAGCGCTTCCGCGTTGGGTGTTGTCCATTGGAATACCATTGATAATGAAAAGAGGGGCACCTGAACCATTCATACTAGGATTACCCCTGAGGAGGAGTTTTACAGTTCCCTGAGGACCAGAATTGGTTCCTGCTACTTTCAAACCTGCAACACGACCACTGAGTGAGTTACCCACGTTGGTTTCTCTTGCCACACTCAATGCTTCGTTGTTGACCGTAGTAACAGCATAACCAAGCTTTCTTGACTGCTTGGAGATACCAAGAGCGGTAACAACTACATCTTGTAGCTGGGTTGCATCAGCTGTGAGTGAAACAGCAACATTGGTTTGTGATGCACTTACAGAAACCTCAGCAGCGTTGAAGCCAACAGAGGAAATCTGAAGCACGATGTTGCCTGAAGGCACTTGAAGACTGAAAATGCCATCAGCATTGGTGGTGGTAACATTGTTAGCACCCTTCACCTTTACTGTAGCAGAAACTACACCCGCGTTGTCGGGGCCGGTTATCTTTCCGGTTAGCTGACGTGTTTGGGCCATCGTCATAAGACTGAGGCCAACAAGACAGCAGATGGTCAGAAGCAATTGTCTCATACTCTTCTTTTTTGTTTTAAAAATGGTTATAACGAATAATCAATGAAAGTTTGCAAATATAATGGATTTTGGTATTTGTTTAACATTAAGCGTTTTTTTAGGGAAAATCGTAAAATACTGGTGAAAATAATCCCGAGTTTAAAAGGCAAGAAAAACTCCATTTTCGATGCATGGCGGAAAAAAAATATTCAAACCAAAAGCCAGATCATGCCTTTAATTTGAAATTCAAGCATAAAAATAGCAAAATGCCCCTGGAGGCCTAAAAAACCTTTAATACGCCATCGCAAACAATACCCTTTGTGTGCTAGGCTTTCCGGAAAAAACACAGACACCTGCCTCCAAAGGGTTGTCCAGTGGAATGCAGCGAATGGTTGCTTTGGCTTCCTCTTTGATTTTGTCTTCCGTTTCGGCAGTCCCATCCCAATGGGCTGATATGAATCCACCCTTTTCATGGAGCACCTGCTTGAACTCCTCCCAGCTGTTCACCTCCGTGACATGGGCATCCCTGTAAGCCAATGCTTTGTTGTAGAGGTTTTGCTGGATATCTGTCATCAAAAACTTGACATGCTCAATCAGGTCCGCTGCAGGAATGGATTGCTTTTCCTTTGTATCCCTTCTGGCCACTTCAACCACCCCATTTTCTATATCCTTCTGACCGATGGCGATGCGCACGGGAACACCCTTCAGTTCGTATTCTGCAAACTTCCAGCCCGGCCTGGTGTTTTCTGCATCGTCATATTTTACGGAAATGCCATTGGCTTTCAACCCTGCAACAATGCCATCCACCTTTTCATCCACCAAGGCCTTTTGCTCCGGTCCTTTGTAGATGGGGACAATCACAACCTGTAAGGGTGCAATTTTGGGGGGCATGACCAGTCCCTGGTCATCGCTGTGGGCCATCACCAAGGCACCGATCAGGCGGGTGGAAACGCCCCATGATGTGGCCCATACAAACTCCTGCTTGTTCTCTTTGGTGAGGTATTTGACATCAAAGGCCTTGGCAAAATTCTGGCCCAGAAAATGGGATGTACCGGCCTGCAAAGCCTTGCCATCCTGCATCAGGGCTTCAATACAATAGGTTTCCAATGCCCCGGCAAATCGCTCATTCGGTGTTTTAATGCCTTTGATGACAGGGAGCGCCATGTAGTTTTCCACGAAATCCCCATATACATGCAACATTTTTTCAGCTTCCTCAATGGCCTCTTCAGCAGTGGCGTGGGCTGTATGGCCCTCCTGCCATAGGAATTCTGCTGTCCTCAAGAAAAGCCTTGTCCTCATTTCCCACCTCACCACATTGGCCCACTGATTGATCAACAGTGGCAAATCACGGTAAGATTGGATCCAGTCTTTGTAAGCATTCCAAATGATGGCTTCGCTGGTTGGACGAACGATGAGTTCCTCTTCAAGCTTTGCTTCAGGATCAACCATCAGCTTTCCCTTATTGTTGGGATCGGTTTTCAACCTGTAATGGGTAACGACGGCACATTCCTTTGCGAAACCTTCAGCGTGTCCCTCTTCTTTCTCAAGAAAGGATTTGGGAACAAAGAGTGGAAAATAGGCATTGACATGGCCTGTATCCTTGAACATTTTATCCAATACATCCCTCATGTTTTCCCAAAGGGTGTATCCATAAGGCTTTATCACCATGCATCCCCTGACTGCAGAATAATCTGCCAGTCCTCCTTTCAGGATCAATTCATTGTACCATTGCGCGTAATCGGTTTCCCTGGAAGTCAGTTCATTTGCCATATTGTAAATGCTTTAACAATTTATGTGGGTTCCATTGCAACTTTAACACTTGCCGTTCGTCTAATTAATGGAACCAGATTGCGCAAATGTAGTAACTTCGGGTTAATCTTTAAATGGCATCATATGAACAGGATTGTACTTGTTTTTTTGCTGGCCTCCATCATGATGGGGTGCAGTACAGTTTACAGGGCGGGACAAACAACAGACGACGTGTATTTCTCTCCTGCAAGACCAGGCAGTGAATATGTCAACCTGGAAGAAAACGACGGGTACAGGGCTTCAGAAGTTCCCATGACAGACCGTTACCTTCGGATGAAAGCCTTTGGCAGTTCAAGATGGAATTCTTTTGACGATGATTATGCATACTGGAACAATCCACATTGGAACAACAGGAGTTATTTTGATGTATATCCCTCTTATGGATACAATGGCTTGAACAGCCTGTACTTTGGAAGACCGATGTCTTATGGCATATCAAGCTACCTGAATCCTTTTTCTCCGGTCTATTATGGACAACCGGTGATTGTTTACAACACTAGCAAGACTCCTCCTGTAAATGCATCTGCACCAAGAACGTACAATTTGAGCAACTATGTACCCAGGTCGAGTGGTACAGATTCCAAAATGGGTGCCAGTTCATTGCGCAATGGTGCACAAAACTATAGCGGCAGCAACAGCGCACCAAGGGGTGGATACAATCCAAGGAGCAGCGGTGAATCTTACAGCAGCCCGAGCAGAACCTTTTCGAACAGTTCCAATTCAAGCAATACAAGCTCCAGCAGTTCCAGCTCAGGTTCAAGCTCCAGCAGCAGCTCTTCCGGCAGCAGTGGCTCTGCACCTGTAAGGACTTTCCCGCGTGGAGGAAACTAGTGCAGTTTTATCGGGCTTGCTTTTCACTTTGCAATTCAACCGTTGCGGAAGCTGCCCCAGGAGTGCATACCCAAACGATTCCAAATGAAGCAATTTTCGATTTTCCTGGCCATTCTTCTCATGCAACAACTCAATGCCCAGGAGCCTGTTGACGCCCTGCGTTACTCTATGTTGGGGCATGGCGGTACAGCAAGGGCAAGGGCCATTGGTGGAGCGATGACCTCGTTGGGTGGTGACATCTCAGCAGCATTCATCAACCCTGCAGGATTGGGTTTGTACAAAACCGGTGAGTTCACCTTCACGCCTTCGCTTTCGTTCAACAATACCAGCATCAATTACCTGAACAACAAAAGCAAGGCGAATAAAATCACTCCAGACTTCAGCAACATTGGATTTGTTCTTCCGAGGCCGGGCTCCTACAACGGGAACTGGAGAAATTTCACCTTTGGCATCGGCATGAACAAGACCGTGAACTTTAGCAATACCACAAGTTTGAAAGGCACCAACACTGAAAGCTCCTACTCAGAAAAATACCTGGAAGAATTGATCAACAACAACATCAAAGATCCCAATGTAGCAGCCAATAAATTTCCTTATGGATCAAGCCTTGCCTTCAACACCTATCTCATTGATACATTGGCTGGTCCAGGCAATACCATCAGGGGGTACAGAAGCCTTGCAACGCCACAAACCGGTGTATTGCAACAGCAAAACATCACGACAAAGGGCAGCATCAACGATATTTATTTTTCAGCCAGTGGAAATTATTTCGACAAATTTTTTGTCGGAGGCGGAATAACCTTCAGCAAATTGAAATATGAAAGGACTTCCATTTACCGGGAGTCTGATGCCACATCAAACAAAAAAAACAATTTCAATTATTTTGAATCCGAAGATTATCTCTACTCAGAAGGCGTAGGGGTTGGCCTTAAACTTGGATTGATTGTAAAACCCGTTGAAAGGGTAAGAATTGGCCTGGCTTTCCACTCACCTGTGCTGTACAACATGGACGACAAGTACAGCAGCAAGATCACCACAGACCTTGAAGGCTATCAGGGGAATGGAGTCCTCACGCAAAGTTCTTTGGATTTCAACAATGATGAACTCGGACAGTTTCAGTATAATTTCTCCAACCCCATGCGCTTGATGGCCGGTGTTTCCTACGTATTGAATGAAGTGGCAGATGTCAACATGCAAAAAGGTTTTATCAGTGCGGACATCGAGTACCTTGATTATGGAAATGCAAAATTCAGTGAAGCCAATATCAGCGACAAGGAATACCTCAACCAGGTGAACACTGCCATCAAAGAGCAATTCAAATCTGCATTGAACCTTAAAGTGGGGGGCGAACTCAAATTCAAAACCGTCATGACCAGGCTGGGTTTCAATTATCTGGGCAATGCCTATGCCACAGCGCCCCTGAAGGCAAGGCAAATGAACATCAGCGGAGGACTGGGTTACAGGAATTGGGGCTTTTTTGCTGACCTCACCTATGTACACCAACTGCTCAAGGATGCCAGCTTCCCCTACCGCCTCGACAATGGATTTTATGTGCCGGGAAATGTTTCAGCGAGCAACGGAAATCTTTTCCTCACCATTGGATTCAAGTTTTGATCAACAAACGCTGCACCAGACATTGATAAGCGTGCTTGTTCTTGAGCCCTTTCTTATCCCTATTTTTCATTAACTTGCTGGCATGGCCATTCTCAAATTTCGGGTATATTTTGAAGAGGACGATACCATCTACCGTGACATCGTCATTAAACACAATCAATCGTTTTTTGAACTGCACCAAATGATTTTGTCTGCGTATGAATTTGACAGCATTCACCAGGCAACTTTTTTCAGGAGCAATGAGAGTTGGCAAAGGGGAAGGGAAATCAGCCTTGAAAAGTACGAGGGAATTGAATACCGTGTTGAACCCCTTGGCATGCTTGAAACAACCATTGGATCAGAAATAAGGGATACAGAACAAAAATTCATTTACCTCTACGACTTCAACAAAAATTGGTCATTCCAGGTCCAGTTGATCGGTGTTTCAAAAGAAGAAAGTTCCAAAATTTCCTACCCTTCTGTGTCAAGGAAAGAAGGCATTGGTCCAAGCCAATATGGCATCAAGAGTATTCTTGGTGATCGTTTTGCGGACGTGGAAGAGAAGTATGACCTCGCTTCGCTTGGAGAAGGTTTTTCTGACGAGGGCGAAGATGGCAACGATACAGATGCGGACGAAGGTGCAGAAGGAAGTGAAGGAATGGATGAAGACGCATCATTTTAACAACAGCAGTGTTCCTGATGCATCCCACCTGAATGAGGGAATTTAACATGGTCCAAAAAGAATGCATTGTTGTCGTTGGTCCAACTGCGGTTGGAAAAACTGCCGAGGCCATCAGGATTGCAAAATCCCTTGGCACAGAAATCATTTCTGCAGATTCAAGACAGTGTTACAAGGAAATGAGGATTGGTGTTGCAAGGCCCAGTGAAGAAGAGCTTTCAACAGTGCCGCATCACTTTATCGCCAACCATTCCATCACAGAAAACATCACTGCTGCTGGTTTCGAGAAAGAAGCCCTTGGACTGCTTTCTGAAATTTTTAAACAGCATGATCATGCAGTGGTTTGTGGAGGAACGGGATTGTACATCAAGGCCCTTGTTGATGGCCTGGATGAAATTCCTGCCATTCCAGATTCGGTTCGAAACCAGGCAATCGCCATCTACGGGGAAAAAGGACTCTCAGGCCTTCGCGACATGTTGCTCGACCTCGATCCTGGATTCGCTTTAAGAGGTGATACCAACAACCCCCATCGCATGATGCGCGCGCTTGAGGTGGTCTTGCATACAGGACTACCCATTGCCAGCTTTCAACAGCGGCAAGTCAGCAACAATGGTGGTGAAATGACGGATTCCAATTTCAATACACGTGTAAGAAATTTCACGATCCGCTATCGCTTCATGCAGATGCCGAGGGAAGAATTGTATGCGAGGATCAACAGTCGGGTAGACAACATGATCAAAGAGGGATTGGAAGAAGAAGCCAGCGCTCTTTTGGCACACAGAAATTTGCCAGCCCTGCAGACAGTAGGATATAAAGAATGGTTTGATTTTTTGGATGGGAACTGTTCAAGAGAGCAAGCGATAGAAAAAATCAAACAACATACCAGGAATTATGCAAAGCGACAAATCACCTGGTTCAGTCGATTGGAAAGACAATCCCTGGAAAATAAACAATAAAGAACCACTCGTTATCTGTTGGCCAACCCAAGTGCTTCTGCCTGCCTCATCATCATGTTGAAAGCGGCCTCATAACTGTTCTCGATCTGCCCATCAAGGATGGCTTCACGAATTGCAGTCTTGATGAGCCCCACTTCCTTGCAGGGCTGAAGGTTGAAAGTTGACATGATGAGCTCACCTGTAATGGGTGGCTGCCAATTTCTTACCTTGTCTTTTTCCTCCACCTCTTTCAAGCGAAGCCTTACCATTTCGAAATTGCTGCGGAACCGTTTCACCTTTGCTTCATTCTTTGAAGTGATGTCTGCATCGCAGAGGATCATCAAATCTTCAAGGTCATCGCCTGCATCAAAAAGAAGTCGCCTCAATGCAGCATCCGTAATGTTCTCTTTGGTAAGGCTGATGGGCCTCAGGTGGAGTTCAACCAACTTTCTGACATACCGCATGTTCTCTTGCATGGGCAGCTTCAGCTTGGTGAAAATCTTTGGGACCATGCGCCCTCCAACCACTTCATGTCCGTGGAAGGTCCAGCCAGTTCCCTCCTCAAATCTTTTGGTGGCGGGCTTTGCAATATCATGGAGCAGTGCTGCCCACCGCAACCAAAGGTTATCGGAAGTTGTGCAAATATTGTCAATGACCTGAAGGGTATGGTAGAAGTTGTCCTTGTGTCCCTTGCCGTCTATGTATGCTGTACCAGCCAGGTCTACCATTTGTGGAAATATCAATTTCAGCAGTCCAGTCTTGTACAAAAGATCAAGCCCTACAGATGGCTTTTTGGACATCATGATCTTGTTGAACTCATCCGTTATCCTTTCCTGTGAAATGATCGAAATGCGGTGTGCAGCGTCAGCAATTCCGAGCAATGTGTCGGCCTCTATGGTGAAACCAAGTTGTGCAGCAAAACGGATGGCCCTGAGCATCCGGAGCGGATCATCACTGAATGTTTTTTCTGGTGCCATGGGCGTTTTTATTATGCCCTTGCCCAGGTCTTCAATGCCATTGAAAGGATCTATGATGGAAAGATTTTCCGCGGGATAAACAGCATCAGGCTGATCCTGTCCTGCACCGGACAAGGGAACATCCTTTACTGAAAACGCAAGTGCATTGATGGTGAAATCCCTTCTCTCCTGGTCGTCTTGCAGTGTGCCTTCCTCAACAATCGGGTTTCTTGAATGCTGGAGGTAACTTTCCTTTCTTGCACCAACAAATTCTACATCATAGCCCTTTATGTTCATGTGGGCTGTTCCAAAATTCTTGAACCAGGAAACCTTGGGTTGGGGTGAAAATAAACTGCTGACGGCATTGGCAAGTGCTATGGCATCTCCCAGACAAACCACATCAATGTCCATGCAGGGACGCCCGAGAAGCTTGTCACGCACAAAACCACCCACCACAAATGCTTCCACGCCAAGGCTTGCAGCTGATTCAGCAATTTTGCCAACAATCAAGGTTTCGGACCTGTCTAAAAAAAGATGCATGCTGCAAAGTTAACAAAATCGAAAGGGCTCAAACTTTCATTTGAGAATAAACGCACACAGGTGTCCGCTGCTTCGATCTTAAATCGCTACATTAAAGTCCCTCAGGGCATCATTCAAGCTTGTTTTAAGGTCTGTGCTGGCCTTGCGCTGACCGATGATCAATGCACATCCCACTTGATAATTCCCTGCCGGGAATTCCTTGGTGTAGGAACCAGGTATTACAACAGAACGGGCAGGAACACGTCCCTTGTATTCAATGGGCTCAGGCCCGCTTACATCGATGATTTTTGTTGATTTGGTCAACACCACATTTGCGCCCAATACTGCCTCCTTTTCAACGATCACACCCTCAACAACAATGCACCTGCTGCCAATAAAGCAACCATCCTCCACGATGACAGGAGTTGCCTGCAGGGGCTCGAGAACGCCTCCTATGCCTACTCCCCCACTCAAATGAACACCCTTGCCAATTTGGGCACAGCTTCCAACCGTGGCCCAGGTATCGACCATGGTTCCTTCATCAACGTATGCACCAATGTTCACGTAGGAAGGCATCAGTACCACATTTTTTGCAAGGTAAGCTCCATAGCGGGCTACAGCATGTGGCACAGCCCTTACACCCATTGATTTGTAGTCTTTCTTGAGGAGCATTTTATCGTAAAACTCAAATGGAGCCAACTCCCAGGTTTGCATTTGCTGGATGCCAAAATACATCAGGATGGCCTGCTTCACCCACTCGTTCACTTGCCACTCATCACCATTTTTTTCTGCAACACGAAGACGACCTTTGTCCACTTCCTCTATCACTGACCTGACTGCATTTGCGTAAGCTTCATTTTTCAGCAATTCACGGTCGTTCCAGGCAGCAAGTATCGATGCTTTAAGTTCCATATGTGTATTTTTGGCAAAAGTAATAAAATGATCTCTACTGCGGTAATCAGCCATGGAATCTCTGCCAGGACTTTTCACATCCCGTTCCTTCAGACAATTCCTGGTTTTGCATTGAGCATGGTCATGGAAAGAAAAGGAGATACTGCAAAAGAAAAATACCCCAACGTGAAAATTGCGAGAACATTGGACGAGGTATTGAATGATGCATCCATTGATTTGGTTGTGATTTGTAGCCCCAACGCAACCCATTTCCCTTATGCCAAGGCAGCGCTGCTGGCAGGGAAACATGTGGTGGTGGAAAAGCCTTTCACCAACAGTTCAGCGGAAGCACTTGAACTTGTTGCATTGTCCGCCCAAACCGGTAAAATCTGTTCAGTTTACCAGAACAGGAGGTATGTTGCTGATTTTCTGACCATGAAAAAAATCATTGACGATGGACTCTTGGGCGAAACAAGGGAGTTTTTTGCGCACTATGACAGGTATCGGCCCGATCCGCGCACCTATGGATTGTGGAGAGAAGAGGAATTGCCAGGAAGCGGCATTTTCTATGACCTTGGCCCCCATCTGATCGACCAGGCGCTGGTTCTTTTTGGCTGGCCTGTATCCGTCACGGCAGACATCAGAAAGATGAAGTCCTATTCAAAGGTTGATGACTATTTTGATGTGAAGCTGGAATATGACAACCTGGTTGTGACCCTGCATTCAAGTATGCTGGTGAGGGAAATGGGACCCCGCTACATGATCCATGGCACCAAAGGGTCGTACATCAAAAGTGGAGAAGATCCACAGGAGGAATTGCTCAAGGCTGGTGCAAAACCCACCGGACCAGATTGGGGGAAAGAAGATTCCGCCATTTATGGACTGATCCATACTGAGGTGGAAGGCGAGATCATCCGTATGCCCTACCCATCATTACAGGCCAGCTACGGCAATTACTACAGAAACTTGTACAATACCATCAAAAATGGCGCCCCTCTGAAAGAGACGCCAATGGATGGTTATCGTGTCATTCGGCTGATTGAATTGGCCCTACAGAGCAGCCGGGAAAAAAGAACAATTATTTGTTGAGTGACTCAACTGCAAGCTTGACACCAAGTACTGTTGAGAGATTTTCTTTGGCGGTGGCTGCTGATTCGCCAAGCACTTCAAGCACATCTTTGGGTTTGAGCTTGATTTTTGTCAATGTTGAATTGGACTTGCTGTAGATATAGTAGTCGTAATACTGTTCGAACAGCTTGATGTCCTTTGAATACATCTCTGCCGGATCAGCTACCAACCTGATCTTGTATTGGCGCAGGAACGCGAATTTGGGTCCATCGGTCAATACGTTCAAATACCCTTTAAGGTTGACTTTTGGAAGGTTGGATGCCTTGATGAAATTCAATTTTTCTCCACCGATGGCTTCAGGCAATTGGATGAAAAAACCCGAAACTTCACCATCAGGCGCAACAAATTTTTTGTCGAGATCAACGCCAACTTTTTGTTCGTAAATGTCGTAAAGGATTTTTTTGTCAACAGTAACAACTCCCGACTTCATGGTAATATCACCATTGAAGGATTCTCCCAACAAATAAGGGCTGCCCTTTACCCTGTACTGGCTTACGCGGATGTATTCATGGGTCCACTTTTCAATCACATGTTTGTTGAAATTGCCAACTGGATCGGGTTGGGCTTGCGAAACCATTGTAGTAAAAACTGCAAAAAAAAGTAAAAGCTGTTTCATGGATTTAAATTAAAAGCCGCTTCAAATATACTGAAGCGGCTTTTATATGGAATGTTAATCTTAGGATTGCGTACTATCGTGGACTTTTATATTTCAATACAACACTGTACTCCCTGACCGTGGAGGTAGGATTCCACCTGAAATTTAATGTAAATGTTTTTGTCGCAGGTACATAGTTGTTTACTTTACCAGCCCAATTGGTAAGGGTGGCATTTCCAGCACAAGACCAGGTGACCAGATTAGTTGTAGGATTTACAGCCATCCGCAATCCATCAATACCACCTATACCGCCGTTCCCAGACCACCTGAATGACCCATTACCGCTGGCAGGTATGTCCAACTCGTTTACACCAGATGTAATCAAGTAGACGTCTGAATTTCCAGCCAAGGACCCACTCAATGCATCATTTGCAGGAACACCTGGAGAGTTGTAACGGGTTACCAATCCAGATACTATTGAATAGATTCCATCCCACTGGTTCTTCAACGCAATCTTATAAATGACAGTCTTCAAGTTAGCAGGAATGGAGACACCAGCCTTGCTCACTGAAGCAATGGTGAATGCCAAACCATAGTTCTTGGTTGGATCAAGCGTACCAGTGTTGATCTGACAGGTAAAATTGGGAGAAACCCTGGTTCCCTGCTTGATAACAACAGTTGGATTGGCAGAGGTGAAAGTCAACACACTTGCTGGAAGAAGGGTTAAACCAAGACCAGAAGCTGTAACTGCTGCATCATCTTTTTTAAATGTCACAGTGATGTCTTCAGGAGCCTTGTCAACATTTTCATAGTTCACTGAAAAAAGCTCTAGTGGTTGGTTGCCCACTTTTGAATCGATTGAGATGGAGAATGGGCTGCTTGAGGCGGCTGGCACAGCAACAAATGTTCCACCTGCAAAACCACCCATACCATAGGTTCCGTTGTCAAAACCTTCGTCTTTTAGGCAAGAAGAAAGGCTGAGCATCACGAAAGCAATCAGCGCGGGGATCTTGAATTTTGAAAGAATATTGTTCATGTCTTTACTTTTTGGATTTGAATACATTGAAGTTTATTTGTGCCAGAAAACTTTAGAAGTAAACTGACTGATTGTTCCTTCAGCCTTAACATTGGCAGCATTGTAGCTGTATTCTGAAGTTGGATACAGCAACCTTACTGGAATTTGATTTGTTCCCCTTTCAGGAGCGATGGAAAGCGCAGGAGCAACTACTTTCAACCGGCGAACATCGTTCCAGGTTTCAAGAATTCCAATACCGTTCAATGCAATGTATTTCTGCCAGGCAATGACTGCAATCTTGTTGTCCAAGGTTCCAGTGGCAGGCCAAGCAATTTTTGCATCGGTCTTGAGAAGGTAGTTGTCTGCTACAGTATTGGCATTGGGTACTCCCAGCCAATTGAATGATTCCCTGACAGCAAGTGTATAGGCAGTTTTGGCATCTCCGCTGATCCAACCCCTTGTGGTTGCCTCTGCGACGTAGAATGCAGCCTCAACAGATGTCATTACCCACATGGGCATGGAAAAAGACTTTCCTACACCGGCGCCTACACCAGACGTATTGTCAGAGGAATTGGCAGTCAAAGGATCAGCCCCATAATCAGTTCCTCTCAAAGCACCTCCCGCTTTGGGTGCACGGTAGAAATAAGATACCCTTGGGTCTGCGAGCGTGTTCAACATGCTAAGGGTGAAATTGTTTGCCCTGTTGTAGTTGTCATTTTCGTTGCCATTGATGGCATTGAACATATGAGCATTGTAAAAGGGATTGGGTTTATCCGCTGTATAAACAGGTTGAACATTTGCACTCAACCCATTTCCAAGATACCCTGACCCTTCTGAATTGATTTTGGCAATCTCTGCTGCAGGGCTGAATGTGCTTGTGTTAACAGTATGAAGAAGCATCTTCAATTTGATGGTATTGACAAATTTCGCCCATTTAACCTTGTCTCCAGCAAACATGATGTCCCTTTTAAGGATGTTCGTGTTCTTGTTGATGTCAGCTGCTTTGATTAAAGCCAAACCAGCATCCAACTGGGCGAACAAAGCTTTGTAAACATCCTCAGACTTATCGTATGTTGGACGAATGTTGCCAACCAAATCAAATGCCTTGGAGTTGGGAATATTGTTGTAAATATCCACCAGGTTGATCATTTCATAGGCACCAAGCACTTTGGCAATGCCTTCATAAAAAGTCCAACCCAAATCCTTGGATTTTTTCTCAATTGCCTTGTATTGGCCAACGGTGTAGTATGTTCCTTCCCAGATACCAGCACCGAAATCTGTGGTGATGTTGTAGCTCATTTCTACTGTGGAACGGGAATAGGAACCGGCAGCACTCCAATAACCCATCCAACGTGCCATAACATCCCAGCTGCTTGCGTTACGGCCAGCAGTACTGGTCATTTGGGCGGTGATGGTGAGGTCTGGTGTAATGGCCGACTCAGTTGCCTGGTTCGGGTTGGTATTGATGTTCAGGTAATCTTTCTTACAGCCAGACAGGACCAGTCCTGCAAAGGCTGCGATCATTATATATTTTGTTTTATACATGGTTGTGGTTTTACGTGTGATTGAATTAGAAACGCAGGTTAACGTTAAAACCATAGATCCTTGAAGGAGGAAGCTGTCCTGTACCATTCACACCCATGGCATTTCCAGTGGTGTTTGCGAACTCAGGGTCAGACCATTCATTGGTTTTGGGAAGGAACATGAGCAAGTTTCTTCCTACCAAACCAATTGAAGCTCCTTTGATGAATCTTGCGCTCTTGATCAGGGATGAAGGCAAATCATATGATAGTGCCACTTCCCTGATTTTCCATGCTGCAGCACTTGTCAAATAGTTGGATTGAATCCCCCTGTTGGTTGCAGATGCTTCAAAGAAACCATATCCACCAGCACGTACAAGTACATCCGTGTTGGTCACATATTTACCGGTACCATCATCATATACTGAGTTTGGAACAACAAAACGCATACGGCCATTGGTGGCACTGCGAACTGAGATACCAGTGAAATCCATGTCAGGACCAGCACCATTGTACACCTGATGACCTCCCCTGTAATCTGCAGTAATGGTCAAGCTAAGACCTTTCCATTCAAAAGAAGGCGTGACACCCAAAATATACTTGGGCATGGTCCTTCCAAACATGGTCAATGCAGGATTTTGTGAAGGCAAGCCTGTTTTTGCATCAACAATTACTTTTCCTTCAGGAGAACGTTTGTAATCGGTCAATTTGAACATGAAGGCAGGATATCCTACTATCGCAAAGTTGGAGTTGCCGATACCCACTTCATTCAATCCCTCGTAAACAGAGTTCACTTTACTGTCTTGCAAGGTGAAGTTACCCTTGAAGTTGAACCTGAATTCTCCAAGATCAACCACAGGTGTCAAACGAAGGTCAAACTCAAGACCTTTGTTGGTAAAGTCAGCTGCATTCACCAATGAAGATGAATAACCCGTTGAACGGCTCAACTGGATGCTGAGGATTTGGTTGGAGTTGTCCTGGGTATAAGCTGTTGCTTCAATACCTACCCTGTTCTTGAACAAAGACAATTCAAAACCAACTTCTTTTGAAAGTACAAACTCAGGTTTGATGCCGGGGTTGTTTACACTTGAACTGGCAGTGAAGCCGGGAAGGCTTCCGTAAGGGAAACCACCTGCAACACCATAAATGGGCTCAAGAGAATATGCGCCAAGGTTCACGTTACCAGACTTGGAAACGGATCCCCTGAGTTTCAAGTAAGAAATCACATCGCTGTTCTTGATCGCCTTGATGGCATCACTGAGTACAACTGAGGCAGATGCACCTGGATAGAAGAAGGATCTTCCAGTGATGGGCAAACGGGAATCCCAGTCATTGCGGCCCGTTACTTCCAGGAAAGCCCAGTTGTCATATCCGACGGATGCCTTTCCAAAGACGCCCATCAACTTTGTTTCAGTGAAACTTTCACTTGCGCCCGGCTCACCAGTTCTGTTGGAGACATTGAAAAGTGTTGGGATGATAAGGTTGGAACCAGAAATAGAAACCGATTTGGAGAATGTTTCACGGTAAGATTGACCAATCAATCCATCCACTGAAATCTTTCCAAAATCTTTTTGACCGGTCAAGAATGCCTCAGATGTGATCCTGGTGCCAATGCTTGAACCATCAGAAACACTGGCAAAAATGTCATTCACAGAATTGTACTTGCCTGATTTTTTTGCAAAATCAGAGAACGTAAAGGCTTCAGATGTATTCTTTGAATAGTTTGAATTGACCGTTGTTCCCAAGCGATATGTTGCTGTCAACCAGGGAAGAATTTTGTAGTTCAATGTTGCAGTACCGATGAGGTCATGGGTAGTACCTTTTGAACGAGCCCTGTCCTTGATATAATAAGGGTTACCTGCATAATCATTGAAGTAGAAGTTTGGACTGGACCATACATCCGTTCTCCAATTCTTATACCTTGTCAAAGGAATGTTCTGCGCAGTGTTGAATACCTCATAGTATGCTCCGTTAGAAGCCACATCGTATTGAGACTTGGTATACGTAATGGTAAAGTCAGCATTGAACTTGCCGTACTCTTTTGCAGACTTAAAGCTGAAGGTTGTCCTTCTGTTCTTGTCACCAGCCAATGTACCAGTGATGGTTGCATCCTGGAAAGAAAGATAGAAGTCTTTGGCAGACATGGAGATATCACTTTGAGAAGTGATGCCCGTCTCGAAATATTTCATTTTTTCACCTGGGAGTGCTGCATAGGGTATCTTTTGGATTTCACCTTTATCATTGACACGACCCAATTCCCTCAATGAGCCATCGAACTCATCTCCATATTGTTGGTTTTCAATGGGATCAAATACCCCTATTCCGTTCTGATCAATCGCAGAACCCTGCCCAAACTGTGTTTGAAACTTGGGAAGGAATGCAATCTGCTCAAATTGAGTAGAGTTTCCAATGTTGATCACTGGATTTCCGCTTTTGGTTCCCCTTTTGGTTTTCACGAGGATAACACCATTCACACCATCTGGTCCATACAAAGAAGCCGCAGAAGCACCTTTAAGGATGTTGATATCATCAACATCATTGGGGTTCAAGCGGTTCAAAAAGCCCAGAGAAACAGGTACTCCATCGATAACCAACAAGGGCTGGTTGTTACCCGTCAATGAACGGATACCGCGAAGTGTAATCCTTGTATCAGCAAATACACCATTGTTTACAGTGGCAATGTTCAAACCGGAAACTTTACCAGTAAGACCATTCTGAATGTTGACAGCCTTTGCTGCAGTGATGTCCTTTCCAGACACCTTTGCAGTGGAATACCCAAGCTGCCTCGGCTGCTTCTGGATACCAAGTGCCGTTACAACCACCTCCTGCATCTGGCCTTCGCTTGTGGCCAGGGTTACGGTTGTGCTGTTTCCGGAAACTGAAACAACCTTACCTGTGAATCCGGTAGCGGATACAGAGAGCTGTCCCTTTTCCTTGATGGAAATTTTAAAATTACCGTTCGCATCTGCTTTAACGGCATTTTGTGTTCCCGTTTCGGTTACCGTGGCGAAGGGAACTGCTTCTCCCTTGTCATTTTTGATCACGCCGGAAACGGTTCTTGTCTGGGCGAATACCGTCATGCCAAAGAGCAGACAGATCACCAGCACAGAGGCCAATTTTCTCATGTAGACGAGTTTTATGGTTATTAAATGTTTGATAATTCTACCGATTGCGCACAATTATCAATAACAATATTAATAATTTATTAACAATTCAACGAAAAGATCTACCTGTTTTGATATTTTCAAAATATCGAGCATAAAAAAGAGGAATATTTAGATTTTATTCCAAATATTCCTCTTTTATACAAATAATTTCTATTCGAAAATGGACTGAATTATATGTATTGGTTGATGATGTTCTCCAGCCATTCCTGGCGGCCGGATATCAATTTGGGCTCCCCGGATTTCAAAGCAAAATCCCTGAGGTCTTCCAAACTGAGCTTACCTTCTTCAAACAATTTTCCTTCTCCAGCGTCAAAAGATGCGTACCTGTTTTTTCGGAACGCCTTGTAAGGTGATTTTTGAAGGATGTTGTCAGCCACCACGAGGGCCCTGGCGAATGCATCCATTCCACCGATATGGGCATGGAAGATGTCCTCAAGATCAGTCGAATTTCTCCTGGTCTTGGCATCGAAATTGACGCCTCCGCCTGCAAAGCCCTTGGCTTCGAGGATGATAAGCATCGATTCCACCAATTCATTCAGGTGCATCGGGAATTGGTCAGTATCCCATCCATTCTGGGCATCACCCCTATTGGCATCGATGCTGCCCAACATGCCCGCATCGGCAGCAGTCTGCAGTTCGTGTTGGAAGGTATGGCCAGCCAATGTGGCATGGTTCACTTCGATGTTCAATTTGAAATCATCCTGCAAGCCGTATTTGTTGAGGAATCCAATGACAGTAGCTGAATCATAATCGTATTGGTGCTTGGTAGGCTCACATGGCTTTGGCTCAATGAAGAACGTTCCTTTGAAGCCATTTTTCCTGGCATAATCCTTGGCAGTGTGCAGGAAGCGTGCCAGATGCTCCTGTTCCCTTTTCATGTCGGTGTTCAGCAAGGTCATATAGCCTTCCCTTCCTCCCCAAAAAACATAGTTTTCTCCGCCCAATTTTATCGTGGCATCCAATGCGTTTTTTACCTGTGTTGCCGCATGCGCCAAAACATTGAAATCAGGATTGGTGCTCGCGCCATTCATGTAACGTGGATTGGAGAAAACATTGGCAGTGCCCCAAAGCAGTTTCACACCACTTGCTTTTTGTTTAAGGTCTGCATAATCAACAATAGCAGATAGGTTGCTTTCATATTCGTTGAGGCTTGCACCTTCATCTACAAGATCGATGTCATGAAAACAATAATACGGAACACCAAGCTTGGTAATGAATTCAAAGGCCGCATCCATCTTGTCTTTGGCGCGGTCAACAGCATTCTGTGCAGCGTCCCAGGCAAATTGTCTGGTGCCCGGACCAAAGGGATCAGCGCCTGTGTTGCAGAAACTGTGCCAATAGGCAACTGCAAAGCGGAAATGATCTTTCATGGTTTTTCCTGCAATGACCTGGTCTTCATTGTACCACTTGAATGCCAATGGATTGTCCGATCCAACTCCCTCGAATTTTATTTTGCCTATTCCCGGGAAAAATTCCTTGTTACCTAACGTTACTGACATGATTGTTTGTTTTTATTGAGGTTTATATTTTTCTGCACCGAAGATAAAAATGTTCATTTAAATAAGCATGCGCCGGGTTAAAGCTCAAGCGCATTGCGCCAAGCGCCATATGCATCCTTGTATTGGGAGGTCAATGAAGCAACTGGCTCAACCCTGTTCAAGACTTTCAATCCCCGGAATGCTTCATCGGTATTGCGGTAAATTCCGGCACCAACGCCGGCGGCCCTGGCGGCGCCCTGTGCACCATCCGTATTGAACAACTCAATGGTTGCACCAGTCGTGTTTGCAAAGGCTTCTGTAAAAATATCACTCTGGAACATGTTGGCCTTTCCTGCCCTGACCGTGCTGATGTTCAATCCCATTTTTACCATGATTTCAATCCCGTAAAAAAGAGAAAAAACAATGCCCTCTTGCGCAGCCCTGGCAAGGTGTGCATTGCTGTGGCGGTTGAAGTGAAGGTTGCGAATCATAGACCCCGGATCCTGGTTTTGCAACACCCTTTCTGCACCGTTTCCAAAAGGATAACACATCAGGCCCTCTGCACCAACTGCAACTGTCGATGCCAACCTGTTCATCTCAGGATAAGAATAGCCATTGAAAACATTTTTTTGCAACCAGCTGTTCAGGATTCCTGTACCATTGATGCAAAGCAAGACACCATATCTTTTTTCTTCTCTGGTATGGTTGACATGAACAAAGGTGTTGACCCTTGAAGGTGGATCATAGGACGGCCTGTCCAGCACACCATAAACAACACCAGAAGTTCCTGCAGTTGCCGCAATTTCACCGGGATTCAAGACGTTCAGGGAAAATGCATTGTTGGGTTGATCTCCAGCCCTGTAACAAACAGGCACATTCGCTGTAATTCCCAATGCCTCAGCAGCTTCCTGCGTTACAAGACCTTGCTCACCAAACTGCGGAACCCTTGAACAGAGCAGGTTTTCACTGATGCCATAATGTTTCAAAAGATCATGGGCTATCGTTTCGTTTTTTGCATCCCACATGATGCCTTCAGAGAGTCCGGAGACAGTTGTTTTCATTTCACCTGTCATGCGAAAAGCGATATAATCTCCAGGCAACATGATTTTGTGAATCCTTGCATAGGTTTGAGGCTCATGGTCTTTTACCCACTTCAATTTGGAGGCAGTGAGGTTGCCGGGTGAATTCAAATAGTGTTCAAGACAAAATTCCTCTCCAAGCGCTTTGAAAGCTTCGTTTCCTGTTTGTACTGCCCTGCCGTCGCACCAGATGATGGATGGTCTTACGGGAACACCATCGCGGTCAACAGCCACGAGTCCGTGCATCTGGTAAGATATACCAATGGCAGCAACATCTTCCTTGTTGTACTCAAATTCCTTTGCCAGCAAATGCATGGCATTGCAGAGCTCATCCCACCACAATTCAGGATCCTGTTCAGCAAAACCCTTCTGGGGTGATTTGATCTTCATCTCAGATGAAGGTGAAAATGCAGCAGCCACGTTCGTGCCGGTTTCAATGTCCACCAAAGCACATTTTACAGATGACGACCCAATGTCAACGCCCAATAAATATTTCATCTTTTTACATTCAATTTTTAAAGACCGCGCTCATTTAAAACGTCGACATTTCATCGACATGAAAACTATTTAACCGTAGAAAACCTGTAGATGGTTTGGCTCTTCCACTTTTCCCCAGGCTTCAAGAGGGTTGAGGGGAAGGATGGCTGATTGGGTGAATCAGGAAAATGCTGTGTTTCCAAACAGAATCCTGTGCGGTACTGGTATGCTGTACCCCTTCCTTTTTCAGTACCATTCAAAAAATTTCCAGTGTAAAATTGAACACCCGGTTCTGTCGTAAAAACTTCCATGGTTCTGCCGGATGTTTTTTCTGTGACCACAACTGCAGGAGTTTTGTTATCCGCTGGATTCAACACAAAATTGTGGTCATATCCCAATCCAAATTTCAACTGCTGGTCATCTGCTGAAATGTCTTTCCCTATTGGCTTTGCGCTGGTAAAGTCAAATGGAGTGCCGGCAACATTCATCAGCACACCTGTTGGAATCAGTGTGCTGTCAACGGGTGTAAATTTAGCAGCATTGATTTTCAGCACATGGTCAAGAATGGTCTTGGATGGATCGCCTGTCAAATTGAAATAAGCGTGATTTGTTACATTGATGACCGTTGTCTTATCAGTTGTGGCTTCATAGTCAATCACCAGGCTGTTGTCATCCCTTAGCGAATAAATGACCTTGAGGCCCAAGTTGCCGGGATACCCATTTTCCCCATCTTTGATGTCGATCGAAAAACTGATGGCATCATTCATTGGCCTGGCTTCCCAAACTTGCTTGTCTATGCTGTTGATGCCGCCGTGCAGGGAATTTACTCCGTTGTTTTGTGGAGCAGAATAGGTATGTCCATCGATGGTGAACCTGCCGTTGGCAATGCGATTGGCATAGCGTCCGACGATACAGCCAAAATAGGATTTACCGCCAAACAAATCTTTGGCACTGTCGTAACCCAACAACACATTTTCCAGTTTCCCGTCCTTGTTCGGCACATGCATGGCAACAATGGTGGCTCCGTAATTGGAAAATTCCACCGACATCCCATTTTTATTTTCCAATCTGAACAACTGCACTTTTTCCCCATTCAGGGTGTCAGAAAAAGCTTTTTCCCTTTCCATATCGGCATTGGTTTTGTTGTTTTTTTCTGGTCCCACTGCACAAGAGGAGGCACCAAGGATGATCATTTGCAAAATGACAAGCAGCTTTTTCATTTCATTTTATTGTAGGTCAGGCGTCATGGCCCGAAACGCAATATAATATTTTGAGACGAATCAACCTTCCTGCAGCATCATTGGGACCCATAATGGCCAATGAAGGGCATGTTGAACAAAAACAAACGCTTGTTGTTACGAAATAGGGAAAAAAGAGGGATGAATTGAAGATATCCTGCATCTCACTTTTTACAAAGGTTTAAAAAGATGAATTTTGCATTTTTAAAAGAAGGAGCACTATGCAGGAGGAAAATGACGATATTTTAGAGCAAATTACCTCATCGGAATATAAATACGGGTTTGTAACCGATATCGAGGCTGACGAAGCGCCCAAAGGGCTGAGTGAAGATACGGTGAGGTTCATATCCGCAAAAAAAAATGAACCGGCCTGGATGTTGGAATACCGACTGAAGGCATACAGGCATTGGCTGACCATGGAAGAACCCCAGTGGTCAAACGTTGAATTCCCTTCAATCAATTACCAGGATATCATTTATTATTCTGCTCCCAAGCAAAAAATAGCTCCTGACAGCCTGGATGACATAGACCCGGAACTCAGGAAAACATTTGAAAAGCTGGGAATTTCATTGAATGAGCAAAAGCGCCTCACTGGTGTTGCTGTGGATGCCGTAATTGACAGCGTCTCCGTTGCCACCACATTCAAAGAGGAATTGTCCAAAGTCGGGGTGATTTTCTGCTCGATGAGCGAGGCCATCCAAGAGCACCCCGAACTCATCAAAAAATACCTCGGTTCGGTTGTGCCCGCCACAGACAATTACTTTACAGCCTTGAACTCCGCCGTGTTCAGCGACGGATCATTCTGTTTTATCCCAAAAGGCGTCAGGTGCCCAATGGAACTTTCCACCTATTTCAGGATCAACGCAGCCAATACAGGACAGTTCGAAAGAACGCTGATTGTTGCTGAGGATGAAGCATACGTGAGTTATCTGGAGGGATGTACAGCACCCATGCGCGATGAAAACCAATTGCATGCGGCAGTCGTTGAGATTGTTGCCATGGAAAGGGCTGAAGTGAAATATTCAACCGTACAAAACTGGTATCCCGGCGACAAGGAAGGGAAAGGTGGGATTTACAATTTTGTAACCAAGCGTGGCATTTGTGCAGGCGCCCATGCAAAAATATCCTGGACACAGGTTGAAACGGGATCAAGCATTACCTGGAAATATCCCAGTGTAATCCTCAAAGGCGACAACAGCATAGGTGAATTTTATTCTGTTGCAGTTACCAACAATTTCCAGCAGGCGGATACCGGAACAAAAATGATTCACCTGGGAAAGAATACCAAGAGCCGTATTGTTTCCAAAGGTATTTCTGCGGGCAAGAGCCAGAACTCCTACCGCGGGCTGGTAAGTGTATCCAAAAAAGCCAGCAACGCAAGGAATTATTCCCAGTGCGACTCCCTCCTGCTGGGCGACAAATGCGGTGCCCATACCTTCCCCTACATAGAGGTAAAAAACAATACCGCAATTGTTGAGCACGAAGCAACCACTTCCAAAATCGGCGAAGACCAGATTTTTTATTGCAACCAGCGGGGCATTGATACAGAAACTGCTGTTGCCTTGATCATCAATGGTTTTGCAAAAGAGGTGATGAACCAGTTGCCAATGGAATTTGCCGTTGAAGCACAAAAACTGCTTGCCATCAGCCTTGAAGGAAGTGTAGGATAATTACATCATAAAAAGTCAAACGTAAAATATGCTAAAGATCAATCATCTGCAGGCTAGGATTGAAGAGAAGGAAATTCTGAAGGGCATAAACCTTGATATCAAGCCTGGTGAAATTCATGCCATCATGGGGCCCAATGGTTCAGGCAAAAGTACACTGGCCTCCGTACTGGCAGGACGTTCAGACTATGAAGTAACTGGCGGATCTGTTGAATTCATGGGCAAGGACCTGCTTGAACTTTCTCCTGAAGACAGGGCCAAAGAGGGCTTGTTTCTGGCCTTTCAATATCCCGTAGAAATACCAGGTGTAAGTACGACAAATTTCATCAAGTCTGCAGTCAATGAAAAAAGAAAATACCTTGGGCAGGAGCCTTTGGATGCAGCACAGTTCCTGAGGACCATGAAGGAAAAAATGAAGCTGGTTGAAATTGACCAATCACTGCTTTCCCGTTCGCTCAATGAAGGGTTTTCCGGTGGAGAAAAGAAAAGAAATGAGATATTCCAAATGGCAATGCTGGAACCAAAACTGGCCATACTCGATGAAACCGATTCAGGCCTTGATATTGATGCCCTGCGCATCGTTGCCAATGGTGTGAACCAACTGCGCAACAAGGACAATGCATTTCTGGTTGTGACGCATTATCAACGTTTGCTGGACTATATCGTGCCGGACTTTGTGCATGTGCTGTACAAGGGAAGAATCGTGCGCTCAGGAACCAAGGAACTCGCAAAAGAACTGGAAGAAAAAGGATACGACTTCATCAAGGCTGAAGTGGATCAGGAATTGGCGTAACCCGCAAAAGTGTAATAGGAAAATGATGGATTCAACACAAATATTGAAAGAGGCTTTTGAAAAGCAGGATGTAGCAAATGGAAACCTTGCTGCATTCCAGCAAGAAAACTGGAAAGCATTCTCAGGACTGGGACTGCCTGCCATCAAGCACGAAGAATGGAAATACACGGGCATCAGGAATGTTTTTTCAGACAGACTGGTCATCAACAATGAGATGAACATCAGTCCTGATCTCTTGAAGACCTTGCTGATTGCAGGAACAGAGGAAGCGAACAGGATTGTATTTGTGAACGGAAGGTTTCAACAGTCACTGTCCATTACAACAGATCACGCAAACGACCTTTGTATAAAATCACTTGAAGCTGCAGCGGGCGATGAGGATGCACCATTTGTTGAAGTCAACCTTGGACACAGCCAACGTTACCATAGAGATGGAATCAATGCACTCAATGCAGCTTTCGCGAACGGAGGGGTATACATCAGGATCAACAAGGGCGTAACCCTGAAGAACCCGATTGTCATCTACCATATTGCTGATTCCACTTTGGGAAAGCGGTGCAGCCACCCACGCATTCTTGTAAACATGAAGGAAGCTGCCCAGGCAGAATTGGTGGAAACATTCCACAACCATGGTGGTGGCGAAACCCTTACAAATGAAGTGGTTGAAATTTGTGCTGAAAAAGATGCGGTCTTGCATTATGTCAAAATGCAGAATGAGGGAGAGAAAACCAATCATACAGGAACTACACACATCAGACAGACCGGCAAATGCCTGACACATGCGGTCACCATTACCCTAAGCGGTGCCCTGGTAAGAAACAACCTCAACATGGTCATGGAAGCCGAACATGGGGAATGCCATATGTATGGCCTTTACCTGCTCAACGGCAATACCCTTGCCGACAACCATACCATTGTTGACAATGCCATGCCACATTGTTTTAGCAATGAACTCTACAAAGGCATCATGGATGACGCATCAACCGGCGTTTTCAATGGAAAAATATTTGTCAGAAAGGATGCACAAAAAACAAATGCATACCAATCCAACAAAAATATTCTTATTGGTGAAAATGCAGCTGCCAACACCAAACCACAGCTGGAAATTCTTGCAGATGATGTAAAGTGTTCCCACGGTTGCACCATTGGCAAGCTGGATGAGGATGCCTTGTTTTACCTGAGGGCCCGTGGAATCTCGATGGAAAATGCAAGGGCAATGCTGTTGCACGCGTTTGCAAAAGATGTATTGGAACAAATCAACAACGGGGCCATTAGGAAATATGCTGAGCAACTTGTTTCTGATCGTTTATCTTCGAGCATATAATCCATGCAGCGCGAAACCACATATGATGTAAGCGCGATCAGGAAACAATTTCCTATCCTTTCCCGCAAGGTCAAGGGAAAGAACCTTGTATACCTGGACAATGCTGCCACATCCCAAAAGCCTTCTTCTGTCATTGACGCCCTTGTCCACTATTATTCCCACTACAATGCCAACATCCACCGCGGATTGCATACGCTGGCTGACGAAGCAACAGCAGCCTATGAGGCTTCAAGGGTAGCTGTTAAAACATTTATCGGGGCTTCATCACCAGATGAAATCATCTTTACAAAAGGCACCACGGAAAGCATCAATCTTGTTGCAAAATCTTGGGGAGGCACATTCCTTGAAAAAGATGACGAGATCATCATTTCATCACTGGAGCACCATGCCAACATTGTGCCCTGGCAAATGATTGCTGCTGAGAAAGGAGCCAAGCTGAGGGTCATCCCCATGGATGACAACGGCTTGCTCGATATGGATGCATACAGCAAAATGCTGAATGCCAAAACAAAATTTGTTTCCATCGTTCATGTATCAAATGCATTGGGCATCATCAACCCTGTTGAAGAAATCATCAGGCTTGCCCACATGAACAATGCATTGGTATTGCTGGATGGGGCACAGTCAAGTGTACACCTTGACATTGATGTGCAGACACTGGATTGCGATTTTTATGTTTTTTCCGGACATAAAATCTATGGCCCAACAGGTGTGGGTGTACTGTATGGAAAAAGGCATTTGTTGGAAAAAATGCCGCCCTACCAGGGTGGTGGGGAAATGATCAAGGAGGTCAGTTTTGAGAAAACAACATACAACGAACTTCCTTTCAAATTTGAAGCAGGAACACCCAACATTGCTGATGTGATTGCATTGAAAGCAGGCATTGATTTCATCGATTCGATTGGCAAACCTTCCATCAGAAAGCACGAAGAAATGCTTTTGGAACATGCAAGTATGCATTTGAGAAAAATACCTGGGTTGAAAATCATTGGGGATGTAGAAAACAAAGTCAGTGTTGTTTCGTTTGTCATTGATGGAGTGCATCCGCAAGACCTGGCCATCTTGCTTGACAACCAAGGTATTGCCGTGAGAACAGGCCATCACTGCGCACAACCCCTGATGCAAAGGCTGGGTATTGTTGGAACAACAAGGGCTTCATTTGCCGCATACAATACCATGGAGGAAATTGACGCGCTGGTACTGGCACTCAACAAATCCTTAAAGATGCTTTTATAAATGAGCGATCACAAGACGATAAAAAATATAGAACAGGAACTCATTGACGATTTTTCTCTTTTTGAAACGTGGGAGGAAAAGTATGAGTACCTGATCGATCTCGGCAAGAAATTGCCGCCTTTGGATCCTGCATTCAAAACAGAAGCATACAAAATCAAAGGTTGTCAATCCAGCGTCTGGATTCATTCATTTGCAAAAGATGGTCTTGTATATTTCGAAGGAGACAGTGACGCCATTATTGTGCGGGGATTGGTAGGATTGATGATCACAGTATTGAATGGCCAACCTGCCAAAGAAATCGTAAACGCTCCGCTTGATTTCATCAATACCATTGGCCTGAGTTCTCATCTTGCCCAAACCCGATCCAATGGATTGAGGGCAATGATTAAACAGATGAAGTTGGATGCAGGGGTGTTGGGATGAGGGACAAGGGATGAGGGATGAGGGATGAGGGACGAGGGACAAGGGACGAGGGACGAGGGACGAGGGAATAACATAACAATGAAGACAGAAGAGCAAATAAAACAGGAAGTCATAGAAAAGATCAAAACCATTTTTGATCCGGAATTGCCTGTCAACATATGGGAACTTGGCTTGATTTACGAAGTCAATGTTGTACCCATCAACAATGTGCAGGTCATCATGACCCTTACCGCACCCAGCTGTCCTGCTGCACAATCCCTGCCGCATGAAGTGGATCAAAAGATTCGTGAAATAGAAGGAATCAACGATGTATTTGTTGAAATCACTTGGACCCCGGCCTGGACAAAGGATTTGATGAGTGAAGAGGCAAAGCTGGAGTTGGGGTTTATGTAAATATGCTTGCGCAATAGTATGTTACGACTACCTCAAGCCATCAAAATATTGAAATATTTTTGAAACATCCGACTCCTTTTTATACGACAAACCTGCAGCAGTTGTATAGGACTCAACCTTGGTCTGTTTCTCACCAAACAAAGCCAGAATATCCTTTTTTGACAAATTGATTTGAATAATTTTATCCCCCTGTTTGAAAAAATACTTTTCGGTCTTTTGAAAATTTTTTACAACTCCTTCATTTATCTTATTCGTCTCAGAAAGAAACATGAAAGTAGCTTTATAAAATCCTGAAACTCCATTGTACAGTTGTTGTAAAAATTGATTTCTTTTAACACCCAAACCTTCCAAGCCCTTCACAAAAAAACGATAGGTAGAAACATCCTCGTTGTTTGGCTTCAACACAAAAGAAATCACATCATCATCAAATTCAAACAACTCATCATTCCTGTTAAAGTAGAGTACGTTTGAAAATGCATCATATTTCAATGGAATGTTTGCATAAACACCTTTTTTGATGGTCACATCCCCATTTATCCACAGATCATTTAAAAAAGGACTTCCGCTGATTCCAGCATACTTGGATACATTGAGCACTCGCCCGCTGAGCGGATCCTGTATTTGTGTTTGTGAAAATATCGAGGGCAAGGAAAGAAAGGACATTGCTATAAAAATAAGGCGAATGATCATTTGTATTTTTTGCATGAAAGATATAAAAAAAAGGCTGCGATACATCGCAGCCTTTTTTAAGGAAATAAATAAAAATTAGTACCCAGGGTTCTGTTGGGAACGAATATTTGCATTAGCATCCAATTCGCCTTGTGGTATGGGCAATTGCCTTCTGAAATTTGAAACAGGGAAACTGCGGGCAGCAACAGGATAATTCGCGCCTCTTACTACATCTGCTTTCAAACGCAGCATATCCATGTATCTGTCTCCCTCGAATGCAAGCTCTTTTCTTCTTTCAGCGATGACAGCAGTGCGCAATGCAGCGCCAGTAGCAGTTACTGCAACTGCATTCCTTCTGCTCGTAATGAAGTTAAGGTAAGTTCTTGCATTGACTTCATTTGTTGCAAGAGAAGCCTCGGCTGCAATCAAATACATCTCACTCAAACGAAGAACTTTTGTATCACTGTAATCACCAGAAATCACCGGATACTTGTTTACAGAGAATACCTGAACGCCAGAACGAGTAACTTTGGGATAAAGCCCTAACCTAACATCAGCAGCTGCAAAAGTTGAAATCAAATCATCCGTTGCAAGAAAATCTCCATAGTTGCCTGCCTGGCTGTACAAATAAGACAACGCATCAAAAGCGAGGTTAGCGGTTGCATCTGATGATACTTCCATCAAGGTTTCGAGCTTGGAAGTGGTTACTGTAGAGTTTGCCCAATAAGAAGCATGATTTGCTGCAGTAATTGGAGTAAAACCACCGTTGTTGATAACGTCCAATGCAGCAGTCAACGCATTGGCATTATCCCCTTTGGTCAAATATACCTTTGCTTGCAGACCTTTTGCAGCATATTTGCTGAACTGTGAAGAGTTGGTAAACTTTGTCATCAGTGTATAGGCCTTTTCAAGGTCAGCAATCATCAGTGTATAGACATCACTTACTTTGCTGCGTGTTGGCTTATCGTCTGGATTATAGGTAGTAACAATGGGAACTCCCAACGCATTTGGATCTTCAGCATAAGCCTTGCCAAAATACCTTACCAAATTAAAATAACACAACGCGCGGATTGCATATGCTTCACCCTTATACTGATCAACATTTGCAGTGTTGGGGGTAATGTTGGCATTGATTACATTGTTGCACCTCAATATGGTATTGTAGGCTGCAGACCAAAGTCCTGCAACGTTACCATCGAGGGTATTGTAGGTATAGTTGTTGAACAGTGTGTAGCGATTCGTATTGAGGGTTGACTGGTATGCATTGTCGGCCATGATGTCTCCAATCATTGGAACAGTCCTACCCATGTGATCTACGTTTCTGAGTGATGCATATGCACCCCTCAACGCAACCAAAAGATCCGCTTCCTTTCCCAAGGCAACCGATGGCACCAAAGAAGTAGGAGAATTCAATTCAAGGAATTCTTTTTTGCAGGACGAGAAGGTAGCAACTCCCGCCAGCAAAAGAATCCATATTGGTTTTTTTATCCTATTCATAATTTCAATTTTTATAAAGGTTAAAATGTAACGTTTAAGCCCACAGTGACAGTCTTGGGAATAAACACGTTAAGGTTGGTTGCACTTCCTGTTCCTTGCTCAGGATCGAAAGGCATTTTCTTGTCCTTAACCCAAGTGTACAAATTGGCTCCTCTTGTGTAGAAAAAGGCATTGCCAATCTTCAACTTGTTCAGCACAGACTTGGGAAGTGAATAGCCCAACTGAAGATTCCTCAACCGTACAAAATCACCTTTTACAAGATAGAAAGTGGATGCACTTTGAAAGCTTTTGTTGCCACCATACACATACTTGGGGACATCAGTCACTTGACCGGCAGTAGTCCACCTGTCCAGTTGGCGTTGAACCTTGTTATAAGTTCCTCCAAATCCTGAACCCAAATAGTATGAACCCCAAGAATCATAAAGATAATTTCCAAGGTTATAATACAGTTGAATTTCAAGACTGAACCCTTTGTAGTTAAAGGTATTGGTGAATGATCCAAAATACTTTGGTAGACTGTTTCCTGAAATTGTTCTTGAAATGGCACCAGGATAAACATTTGTCTTGGCCTTCATTGTTGTATCAGAATACCAAAGCGGGTCTCCATTTGCAGGATCGACACCAGCATAATTTCTCAAGAAATAAGAGTAAAGAGATTGCCCCTGCCTGATGATTTGGTTACCTGATGCAATGTCAGCACCATTGGGCAGAGAAAGAATCTTGTTTTTGTTTGCGGCGAAATTAAAATCAACAGTCCATGTGAAATTTTTGGCTTTCACCGGAACAATGTTCAAGGTAATTTCTACACCTTGGTTGCTCATTGAACCCGTATTCCTTGTTGTGCTGCTGAAACCTGTTGTGCGTGACAATTGAACACCCAACAAAAGGTCCTCAGATGTACGCTTGTACCAATCAAACGAAACGTTTACCCTATTGTTCAATACACTGACATCAAGGCCAAGATCGAGCGGCTTGTTCAACTCCCATGTAAGGCTGGAATCACCAACGTTGCCCGGTGCACTTCCCGGTTGCTGATTGTAGTTTGCGCCAAAGCCATAAGAAGGGGCCCAATCGTAGTTTCCAATTCCTGCGTTACCATTTACACCATAAGAGCCCCTGAGCTTGAGTTGAGAAATCAGTTTTACATTTTGCATGAAGGCTTCGTTGTCAACGTTCCAGCTTCCACCAACAGACCAGAAGTTACCGTATTTGTTCTTAGGACCAAAACGTGATGAACCATCACGACGGAAACTACCGGACACCACATACCTGTTTTTGTAATTCAGGTTGCCCGATGCGAAAGTTGAAGTGAAGGTATACTCAGTGATTGAAGCACTTGCAGTGGTTGGACTTGCCCCAGAAGCAGGCCAGGTAAGTGCAAGTGTTGGCGGAAACTGCTGGTTCTGGAGTGATCCAAAATAGCCCTGGGATTGTTGGCTTTCGTAACCCAGCTGTGCATTTAACATCAGGTCTCCGTTTTTCAAAAGACTCTGGTTGTAGTCAAGTGTATTTGTCCAAACCCAGTTGAAATAGCGGGTATAGTATGAATAAGCCCTACCATTTGAGGCAGCACCATCACCATGCAGAGGGTTGTTGTATTGATCTTCTTCCAGAATATTGTAATCAGAGCCGTATGCGGTTTTGAACTTCAGGTTATCAAGAATACGGTAATCTGCAGATAATGACCCCCTCATGCTGAATTGACGAAGGTATCTTTTGTCAATTTCAGAGAGCGCGATGGTATTGTGAAGCCCGCCCAATGCAGTACTTACAAGATTGAAAGATCCATCAGGATTGTATGCGCTGTGGGTTGGCCTTAGAAAATATGCAGAGAGAACAGGGTTACCAAAAGATCCGCCTGCAAGTGGAGCGCGTTGGCTGACATTTCCACCATTCAAGTTGAAATTGATATTCATGCGATCATTCAACTTGTGGGTCAAACGAATGTTTCCACTGTATCTCCTGAGCTTTGAATTGAGGGTAGTTCCATCCTGCGCAAAATGCCCGCCAGACATATAAAATGTGGTCTTTTCATTACCACCATCCATTGTTACATTGTATTGCTGTTGTGGAGAGGTTCTGCTGATGGCATCCAACCAATTGAAATCAATGCCGCTTGTTCCACCAAGTCCTGCGATGGTAGCATCAATATTGGCTTGAGTATAACCTGCATTGGCAAGACCTTCTTTGGTCAATGCGATATATTCTGGAGCATTCAGAGGACGATACATTGGGTTGAAATATGCAATATCATTTGATCCAACTTCCGTATCAAACCTAACACGTGTTTTTCCTGCCTTGCCTTTTTTGGTGGTTACAACGATAACTCCATTGGCAGCACGGCTTCCATAAATGGACTGGGAAGCAGCATCCTTCAGGACAGTGATGCTTTCAATATCGTTAGGATTGATAGTACTCAACAAATTTGAAGTTGTCTGAAGACGCGCTGCATCTCCGGTATTCAAAGGAATACCATCTACAACCCAGAGCGGTGAAGTACTTGCAGAAATTGAGCTAGCCCCCCTGATAAGGATGGCCTGGTTTGCGCCAGGCTGTCCGGACGATGCAACTGATTGAAGACCCGCAACTTGACCCTGCAGAATTTTGTCTACTGAAGAGAAGGGTTTGTTTTCAATATCTGGAGCCTTAACGGTTGCTACTGCACCCGTCAAGTCCGAACGCTTTTGTGTACCATAACCCACCACAACCACTTCAGAAAGGGCGGCATTTTCTTGGGTCATCGATACATCCATTGCAGTTCCAGTGATTGACTTGCTTTGGGTTGCAAAGCCAACGGAACTGAATGAAAGGCTTTTCACTGAAGCAGGCAGTGAAAGGGAAAAATTGCCGGACGCATCTGTAGAGGTACCAGAATTTCCTCCTTTGACAGAAACACCTGATAGTGGATTTCCTTGGGAGTCGGTTACCTTTCCCTTGACGGTCCTGTTGCCTTGGGCTAACGAAGCCATGGTCATCACAGCTAAGCTTGCTACCAGAAATAGGAATTTTCTCATGTAGAAAGTTTTTGGTTTATTGTTTTAATAATTGTCCTAACAAGATTGCGAAACTAATCAATGTTCAATTGAAAAAGTATCACAGAAATGTAAAACATCTGACTGTTTTTTTTGTTCAAACTGAGGGCCAAGAATCCAAGAAAAAGTAAACAAAATGTAGGATTTATGGCCTACCAGTGCGTTTATTTGGTCAATTTATGCGATTGATCACGACCCCAAGCCTGTAACTGTTGAAAATCTCCACTACGGTAGCATAAATTCTTTTCCTGGCTTCGAGACTGATCCAGGCAATATGGGGCGTAATTATTGCATTGGGCAATCCAATCAAAGGATGGTCAGCGGGAGGTGGTTCCTGTTCCAACACATCCAACAGTGCTGCCGCAATCCTTTTTTCGACGAGCGCATCTTTTAGTGCAACTGCATCAATCAAACCACCACGTGATGTGTTTATCAGCAATGCATTGGGCTTCATCAAGGACAAAAAACGACGGTTGATGATTTTTTCTGTTGTTGAATTCAGCGGACAGTGCAGGCTTATTAAATCGGATACCGCAGCAAGTTCATCAAGTTCCAAAAATCTTCTGTTGGTGAGTTGAAGGTCTTTGGTATGATGGTAAACAACCTTCATTCCAAGGCTTTCCGACATCCCAGCAAAACAGGATCCAATGTTTCCCATACCGATGATGCCGAGGGTTTTGCCATGCCATTCACAGATGGGTGAAAGCGTATAAGACCAGTCCTTGTTGGAGGACCACTCCCCTTTTCTTACAGATTCCTCATGCAACGCAATGTTGTTGCTGTAATGCAGCATCATCGAAAGCGCATGTTGTGCAACTGAGAATGTACCGTATGCAGGTACGTTGCACACCGGTATGCCCCGCTCTGCACAGGCTTTTGTCTCTACACAATTGTAGCCCGTAGCCGTCACGATGACCAGTTTGAGCGCTGTGAAATGATTGAGTTCGGGAATACCCACCAAAGCTTTGTTGGTGATCAACACTTCGGTTTGAGGATCACATGATGTTATTTGGTCTCGGGAAATTCTTTGACAAAAAACAAGTTCTCCAAATTCCTTGAGCGGTGACCAACTGATGTCTTCCTGAAACAAAGTATAGCCGTCCAGCACAAGGATTTTCATCTTAAATATTTTCTGTTTTGAAATATGCCATTGCTGGCCATAAAACTAACATGGTTCTTACATTGATGGGCGATATAAATGTCCAGGTAAATCTTGAACATGTTTGCAACAAACCTGGTCCATGACCTGGTAGAGCTGGGTTTTCAACATGCCCATCATGTGATCAGCACCTTCATCGCCCAATGCTGAAACCGCATACATGAATGATCGACCAAGGAATGTAAAATCTGCTCCAGAAGCAAGTGTCCGGGCAATGTCTGGCCCTGTTCGAATGCCACTGTCCATCATCACTTTAATTTTTCCCTTGTACTTATCAACGATTGGCCCAAGTGACCTGATAGCGGACTGCCCTGCATCTATCTGTCGTCCACCATGATTGGAAACGAGCAATCCGTCAATGCCCAAGGCAACAGCCATGTCAGCATCCTCTACTGTTGCGCATCCCTTCAGGATAATCTTGCCTTTCCAGCGTTCACGGATGGGTGCAATTTTTTCTGCATTCAACCTGCCTGAAAACGTGCGGTTCATGAACTGGCCAAGCTGACTCATGTTGAGGCCCTTTGGCATGTATGGCTTCAGTGTTGCAAAATTCGGAGTGCCATGGTACAAGGTTTTCATGGCCCAAGTTGGCTTGCCCATGATTTGAAAAATATTCCTCAGTGTCATTTTGGGCGGCATGGCCAATCCATTGCGGATATCACGGGGACGAAAACCAAAAGAGGGAACATCACAAAGCAAAACCAGGACTTCGTATCCGGATGCCTCCAAACGGTTGAGGATATCATCCCTCAAGGCGTTTTCTGCAGGGTGATACAGCTGGTACCATGCCTTTCCTTCAGTAATTTCAGCAATGCGTTCAATGCCTGAAGTTGTAACTGTACTCAAGATGAAAGGGATGTTGTGCTTTACCGATGCTTTCGCCAGGATTTCTGGCGCATTGGGCCAGATCAGCCCCTGCAGACCTATCGGAGACACGCCAAATGGAGCATCATATGTGTGGCCAAACAGTTCTGTAGACAGTGTTGAGCCGGTATGCTCACTGAGATAGTAGGGAAGCAATTCCACCTGCCTCAACTCGTCGGTATTCTTGTGCAGGTTCACATCCTCATTGCATCCACCATCCAGGTATTCAAATGCAAAACGTGGTATCCGGCGCTTTGCCTTCCTGATCAAATCGTCGATGCCAGGATAATTTGAGTTGTATGCCCAAGTAGGCTTGGGGTTGTTGATCTTTTGCATGGAGCTAAGTTAACTTAAAAAACAGTTGACCATGTCTGTTCAAATCAAAAAAGCCAGTACAATGTACTGGCTCAAAAATGTGGAGAATACCGGATTCGAACCGGTGACCTCTTGCATGCCATGCAAGCGCTCTACCAACTGAGCTAATTCCCCGAGGAGTGCAAATATAAACAAAAAGCCTATTCAACAACCACCTCATCTGCAAACAACCAGGCTGGATATCCCTGGCCGGGAAAACCGGGCTTGATGATGCCGTTGTTGACAGCAATTATTTTTATGTATTGAAGTTTCATTGGGCTGAAGGAAAAGGAATGGAACTGAACACCCATTCGTCCATCATCCGGATTGATTTTGGAAGCAATCTCCTCAAATTGAACACCATCTGCAGATGCCAAGATCTTTATGGATGCTGGCATATAAATCCAGCTCGAGGGAGCTTTGTAAAAACGCAGGTTTACTGTGCTGACAAGTTCTTTTCTTCCAAGGTCCAGTATGCCTTCAAAATCCTTTCCATTCCAACCCAACCACTCATCGTCATTGAACCTGGTTACGCTGCCCATAATTCCATTGACCAATGCTGAAGGACCACCCTTTCCATATTGTGGGGCCGGGTCGTATGTAAGGTTGAATTTTCTGCCTGTGGCTTTGTTGATGTTGAAAAATGCAGTTCGCTTGTCAACTACTTCATTTGCAACAAGGGCTGCAATTTCAAGCTTTGCCGCAGTCGCAATTGTGATGGGTTGATCGTATTGCTTTTTGACAACCGCTTTGTTGGGGGCTGCTATGGTATAATAAAGGTTTTTTTTGTCCGGAACACCCTCAACGCTGACTTTGATTGTATTGTTTATGGTATCATACTTGCTGTTCAAACCGATATCATACAAGTGTTTGGAGTAGTTGACGCCATGTTTTTCGAAACGCTTCAAAAAAGGTATCAGTCGTGCCGTAAAATGATCAAATCCGGGCTTGTTCCTTGTCCATCCAATTTCTGCCAGGGCTACAGCCCTTGGAAACAGCATGTATTCTGCCAGGGCTGATGACTTGATGTATTCTGTCCAAAGATTTCCTTGAACCCCTTTGATGTATTTCGCTTGTTCGGCATTCAATTCAGCAGGAACTGGCTCGTATCCGTATACCCTTTTCAACGGTAGAAAACCACCCCATGCGATAGAATCTGTCTGGTCTTCGGATTGATAAAAGTTAAGATAACAATGACTATCGGGTGTCATGACCACATCATGTCCCTGCTTGGCAGATTCAATACCACCCTGGGTTCCACGCCAACTCATCACTGCTGCATTGGGAGCCAAACCTCCCTCTAGAATCTCATCCCAACCAATGATGCTTCGACCCTTGCTGTTGATGTGCTTTTCAATGCGCTGAATAAAATAGCTCTGTAATCCATGTTCATCTTTCAGGTTATATTTCTTGATCATGTCTTGACAGAATGCAGAACGTTTCCATGCATCTTTTGGACATTCGTCTCCACCAATGTGAATATATTTCGAGGGAAACAGCTGCATCACCTCATCCAACACATCATTCATGAATTGAAAAGTGTATTCAGTTGGGCTGAGAACATCTGTAAACACACCCCATGTTTCCTGTACAACTTTCGTACCGCCTGTTTTTACCTGCGCCTTTGTTTTTACAGCGACCATGTTGTCGCTTACCACAGTGGCTTCATCCGGAAAACAACTCAATGCAGGATATGCAGCAATGGCTGCACTGCTGTGACCGGGCAGTTCTATTTCGGGTATGATGGTGATGAATTTATTTGATGCGTACGACACCAATTCCCTGATTTCTGCCTGGGTATAAAAGCCGCCATAAGGCATGTTGTCATTTCCTTTTCCGGGATATTTGTCCACCAGGGTCCCATTCCGCTTTCCGCCCACCTCAGTCAATTTTGGATATTTTTTGATTTCGATTCTCCAACCCTGGTCATCCACCAGGTGCAGGTGCAGCCGACTCATTTTTTGCATGGCCATCAGGTCCACCAATTTCTTGAGAAAAGAGACAGGCTGAAAATGCCTGGCGACATCAATCATCAGGCCCCTGTATTCGAATGCAGGAGCATCCTGGATAGAAACAACCGGCATTGCCCACACTTGGCGGGGTACAAAAGCATTGCTTTCAATCGCAGGTGGAAGAAGCTGCAACAAGGATTGCACCGCATAAAAAAAACCTGAAGGATCATTGGCTTTGACGAAAACCTTGTCTGAAAGCACATTTATTGAATAGGCTCCAGGCTTCGAAAGTGTTTTATCCAATGCAAAAGATATGCAATTGCTTTTGGGTGCCAGGCTTGAAGACTTCATCTGAAAACCGGCCGCTTTGGAAAACTTTTCATTCAGCGGTGACAGTGCCGAAAGCAACTCTGGAGAATTGTCTGGGATCACCAAAACGGTTTGAGGTCTTACCACGAAAACACCAGTTCCTTTCTCCACCTTTTCAGGATAGGGAATGATCTGTACCGCTTGGGCATGGGCAGAAAAAAAAGAGGCAACAGCCAAACAAGCCATTGCCAATGATTTTTGAAAAGTATTCATGCTGCAATATAATTCAAACTTGCAGACCATGAAAAAGTTGACTAGTACCTTTTGGGGCCACGGTCATAACCGGCTCCACCCGATCCACCCCTATCATAACCACCGCTCGGCCTGCGACTTGATCCGCCTGAAGGCCTTTCTTCAGCAGCCTTTACAACAAGCGGTTTTTTCCCAAGGGAAATATCATTGAGGTTTTCAATGGCGTCCATTGCCTCTTCCTTGACTGGCATATCCACAAAAGCAAACCCACGGCTCTTTCCAGTTTCCCTGTCCATTGCAACCTTGGCAGACTTGACCTCTCCGAACTTTTCAAAAATCTCCATCAATTCGGCATCGTCGAGATCATAAGGAAGTCCAGCAACAAAAATATTCATACAAAAGATTTTTACGAAGGTAAAGAGAATTCGGTATTCCAATAGAAGCAACTATTTTACTAACTTCAAATCGCAACAAACTTTGACCCTTTCAATCCACCATCATGCCAATACTGGGCAACGAATATGCCTTTTTGTTTGAAAAACTTTTACCACAGGTATTGACGGCTACATTTTGTGGATTTGTTGTTGGATATGGAAGAGAAATCAGGCATCGGCCTGCAGGCATACGAACCAATATCCTGATCAGTGTGGGATGCACAATTTATGCGTCCATTGGATTTCACCTGGCAGAAATATTTCCATCGGTAGACCCTACAAGAATTATCGGCCAAATAGCCACTGGAATTGGGTTTCTGGGTGCAGGAGCCATCGTTAAATCAGAACAGAAAGTGACTGGAGTAACCACCGCAGCCTTCATATGGGCCAACAGTGGAATCAGCATTCTCATTGGCAGCAACCTCTATTTGACACCCATCGCGATAACAGTATTGGTGGTGGCAATATCCTGGTTGTTTGAGCGATTCGAAAGAAAGGTTCATGAGGGACATCTTGAGGAATGAGTGGCAAAAACAAAATGATATCTTTAGCAAAAGGGCCAAAACCAAGGTTTGGATGGGCAACAACAAAATTGTGATTTTTTATTTTTTCGTTTTTTTATAACCTTCGTAACAAACCAGCATGCCATGATTCACTCCATGATAAAAGACAAGCCCACCCGGTTGTTCCTCATTCTCGGTGGTTTTTTTATTGCGAATGCATTGATTGCTGAGGTCGTTGGTGTCAAGCTTTTTTCATTGGAAAAAACCTTGGGAATGGCACCAGCCAACCTTACACTCCTGGGAGAAAGTGGCTTGGGTTTTACCCTTTCTGCTGGCACACTGACCTGGCCCATCGTCTTCATCATGACTGATACCATCAATGAATACTATGGCTTTCGTGGCGTCAGGTTTTTATCGATGTTAACAGCAGTGATCATCGGATTTGCATTCTTGGTATTTTATGGTGCCATTCATCTTGCGCCAGACAATTACTGGATAGGATCGCAAAAAGACAAGGGCGTTCCAAACATGCAGGCAGGATATGCCCAGGTACTCGGCCAAGGAATGAGCATCATTTTTGCATCACTCACCGCCTTTCTTGTAGGACAAATGGCGGATGCCTCCGTTTTCAAAAAGATTAAAACCATCACTGGAGAAAAGGGCATTTGGATGAGGGCAACACTGTCCACTTTGATATCCCAATTGATAGACACTTTCTGCGTGGCCTACATCTACCTGTACTTTTCCCTGGGATTCTCATTTCCACGTGTCACCGCCATTGGCCTTACCGGATATGTTTATAAGTTCATCGTGGCAATACTCTGTACGCCATTGATTTACCTCATACACAACCTGATAGAGGACTATCTTGGAAAATCAAAGGCAGCGGAAATGAAAAGGGCTGCACTGGAGAAGTCCTAGGCAGAATTTCTTCCTGCATTGATGATGCCAAAGGAACAGCGCATGACCAGCTTCTCGTAGCGTTTTCTCAATTCAGATTGTTGATTGTGCTCTTCCATTTCCCTCACCTTGGTGATGGCAAACTGCTGTATGGTCGTAATGGGCAGTACAATCCTTTCCCTTGTCTGAATGGAAACCTGCTCAACAGGATAGTCCGACATCAAATCTGTTTTTCCGGAAAGCATGAGAATATATTTTTGGGTCAGCTCAAATTCACCTTCGATGCTTCTCCAAAGTTCTCCGTATTTAGGATGATGGGCGAGAAACGCAGTCAACGGAAAAAAACATTTTTTCATGGCCATTTCACAATTGTCAATCAAGGTCCTGAAGAAGGCGGATCGCTTGTAGAGTTCCTTGAGTGCGTTCATCTGCCCTTTTTCTTCCATTCGTTTCAATGCAGTGCCTACACCATAATATCCTGTAACATTTTGTTTCATCTGGCTCCATGCGCCAACAAAAGGAATTGCACGCAAATCCTGCAAGGAAAGTTGGCCGTTGGATCCCCTTTTTGCAGGACGACTTCCTATGTTGGTCTCTGAATAGAAACGCAGCGGACTCGCGTGGGAAAGATAGTCAAGGAAAAAAGGATGGTTCTTCAACGCACAATAAGACAAGAAACTTTCTTCCGCCAACTGCTGAATCAAGACCTGTTCACTTTGGCTGAAGGTGCTTGCTCCACTGGTGAACAGTGCGTTTCCAATCCCGGCATTGATCAATTGTTCAATGTTGAATTGTGCGGCATCAACCGTTCCGAAATTGGAACTTACGGTTTGGCCTTGAACGGTGAGTTCAATTTCCTTGTTGGAAATATCACTGCCCATTGAAGCATAGAATTTGTGTGTCTTTCCACCACCACGGGCTGGCGGACCACCCCTTCCATCAAAAAATACAACATCTATGGAATATTTTGCAGACACTGCAGTGAGTTCTTGTTTGGCCTTGTAGATGCTGTAATTGGCCATCAGGTAGCCGCCATCTTTTGTGCCGTCGCTGAACCCAAGCATCACCGTTTGGCGGTTTCCCCGGCGCTTCAAGTGTTCGCGGTACATGGGAAAAGCATACAACTGTTGCATAACACCCGCAGCATTTTTGAGATCTCCAATCGTCTCGAACAGGGGAATGATGTCAACAGAAATGGCTTCGCGTTTCCATCCACCAAAAACAAAAAGAGCAAATACCTCCAAGATGTCAACAGCACTGTTGCACTGGCTGATGATGTACCGGTCTGATCCGGGTTTACCATTCTGCTCCTGTATCAATTTGATGGCTTTGACAGACGCAATGGTTTCTTTGGTAATCGGAGTCATTGTTTCATCCAGATCAATTGGCATTGAAAGGGAGGAAAGCCAGACAGTTTTTTTCTCTTCGTCCATGGATGCATATTCACCCAGCCCCTCACGCTTACAGATTTCTTCCATTACATGGGCATGAACCGAACTGTCTTGTCGGATGTCCAATGTGGCAAAGTGAAGACCAAACAGGTGCACTCGGTTGATCAATCCATCCACCATGTTCAAAAAAAGTCCGTTGTGGTTGAAAACAATAACTTCCCTTATGGCATAAAGGGTATCCAGCACATCGGATTTTGAAAGATCGGCCTTGTAACCGGGTATAAAAATGTTGTTGTACAGCTTTTTTTCCAGCTCTTGCAATTTGTGCTCAACACCCTCAAAAGTCAATCTTCTTCTCATTTTTCTGACATCAAGGTAATAGCACTTGATGATGCTTCCTCTCAAGGCATCTGCCACTTTTAGTGTAATGTCACTGGTAACAAATGGATTGCCGTCGCGGTCTCCACCAGGCCAAAAACCCATCCTCAACACGGGATTTTCATTGTCAAACCCATCTGGAAACTGGGCCTGCATGGTGGAAGCAATCCTGCCACTGGCAGGGTAAAAAACATTTTCGAGATACCAAATCAGGCTTACTGCCTCATCGTATGGGGTAGGTTTTTGCTTCTTGAAAAAGGGGGTCTTTCCAAGTTGCTGCAAATACATGTTGATGTGGTTGAGGTTGTTTTCTGCAATGGCTTTGGAAAGGTCATTGATGATACCCAAGACTGAACCTGGATAAAATTGGGTGGGGTGTGCAGTAAGAACAAGCCGCACCGAAAAATCCTTTAGCTTTTTTTGGAGCTGCGCAGACTTGTTGTGTTGGCTCACCTCGGTTTCCAAATGTTTGAGTGTTCCCAGGCCTTTGAGGTCATTCAACCGTGGAAATGCTGCGTCCTCGAGCGCATCAAAGAGCACCACTTGACGTTCAACGTATTGGACAAAGCGAAAAAGAAGGTCCATCTGTTGTTGCTCAGTTGTATATGTTGTATGTCGTTCAAAAAAATCACTCAGGATCTGAACAGGACTCATTTTTTTCTTGAATCCTTCTTCACAATTGGACTGCAGCAGGGAGAGCAGAATCCCTGTCTTTTCTATCCGGTGAAAAGGGAGAGAAGTGAAAAGGCTGTTGTACAACTGGTATCTGATGCCCACCTCGCTGTTGAATTTTGCAAGTTCAGTAGATGAATTACTGCTCATATCATTATTTTATTGTGGAAACTGGGGCAATCGGGGTGTAAAAATAAATAAATTTCAACAAACAAAGAGAATTGCTTAATTTTGTACTATCTGAGTACGCAATGACAGCCAACGTTCAACATATCATTACCTGTAAAGAAGCTTCCATGGCTTCTTGCGCTGCATTTGCTACCACATTCACTACAACAACCCGCTAAGGGTTGGAACATTTCATATTACAATTGGGCACCTGCTGATTACACGGAAGAAATTCCTTTCCATTACCATTGCAATTCACATGACATGAAATTGATAAAAATTGAAGGCGGAATGCTTTCAAGTCCTGAAAAGCTTTTCAAGGCCATCGGGTACCTTGAACAAATAAAAAATGACTCCCCGGTTGTTGTTGTTTCCGGGTCTGCACAAACAGAAAAGGAACTGCTGGATATTGCAATTTCAGCACGCGACCAATCACAACTGTTCGCAGAAAGAATATCAACGATGGAAAAGGAGTTTCTGGACCTTACAAGGGCCATCATTCCGATCACACAACAGAGTGCCATTTTAAGCTTTGTAAAACAAAGGTTCAACGCGCTGGAGGACCTTTGCAAGGGCATTCAATTGCTTGGTGAGCTACCAGAAAAAACAGCCCAAGAAATTGTCCATTTTGCATCTCTCCTTTCCTCTTTTCTTTTTGCATCTGCGACAAATGAAAAAATGGGCAACACCACATGGACGGACATCAGGGACTTGCTGATGGTAGAACTGATCAATGGTTCAATAGTCAGCAACGAGGGGGAAACCAGAAAAAACATTCAGGAAAAATGGGGCACCGCCCATTGGGGTATCCATGTTATTTCAGGAGGATCTGGAAGAGATCATAAAGGAAATACCATTTATTTTGGGAAGGGGGGCGCAGAGCTGTCTGCCGCATTTATTGCTGGCGCTGTGAAAGCAAGCGAAATGGAAATCTGGGCGTCCGGTTATGCGTACACAACCGCAGACCCGCGCTGGGTGAAAAACGCAAAAGTCATTCCAGAACTCACGTATGAAGAAGCCATTGAACTCACCCAATTTGAAAACAATGCAATTTCACCATCTGCATTGAATACAGCCATACGGAAAAGCATTCCCATACAGGTCCGCCATCTTGAAGAGATGCATCGAAACCACACTTTGATACACCATGGCGTATCGCCCAAAACAGAAATGATTACAGGCATTTCTTCCACTGACAATGTTGCCTTGATCAGCATTGAAGGCAGCGGCATGATTGGGGTACCGGGGTTTGCAAAAAGGGTATTTGCCAGCCTGAATGACGCCTCCATCAATGTTGTGCTCATCTCACAGGGTTCATCGGAA
>Ga0222712_10000522_pt1 | contig 50155 bp, 48 predicted proteins | sample C33_657DmetaG_FD_165043 | JGI IMG/M metagenome (GOLD analysis project Ga0222712, IMG submission 165043) | Estuarine water microbial communities from San Francisco Bay, California, United States - C33_657D | ecosystem: Environmental > Aquatic > Marine > Unclassified | place: USA: California... | reverse complement strand
TGCCAAAAAATGCAGTCATTGATTTTGCTAACTCTCTTTGGTCTGCATCATCAACTAAACGATGTTCGTTCTCTTCCTTCTTAACACTAACAACAAGTTGTTGTGGTGCTGGCGCAGGTGGCGGTGGAGGTGCAACAGGTTCTTCTGGCAAGTCTTCTTCGTTTGCTTTGTCTTCTTCCATCTCTTCATCCATCTGTTCAATGTCATCTTCTGTTTGACGAAGAACTTTAGTGCGAATGTAGTTGACTGAGAAATACTTACCAACATATTGGTCAATCTCACCAAGAAGAGCAAGACGCTCTTTCATAATTTCTGTATCTTTTAATTCTGCAAAATGAACGTCAGATAAGAAATCATAACTAATTTCTTCTTTCATTTGTTGCCACTCTTTACGAGTGCATACACCTTTTAACAATAACTGTGTCTCAAGTACCTTATCAAACAAGTGAGAGAATCTTAAACGCAAACGTTGAATGAATTTAGAGAACTTCAATTCATCACGTGTGATTTCTGAAGCACGACCCAATGAGAATCCATTGTCAGATTCTAAACGTGAAACTGGAACGTTCAATGCTTTGTACATTTTCTTTTGAAAGTACAATACATCTTCAATTTCACCAAGATTTTGTCCACCTTCTAGTGTAGTAATCTCTGTACCTTTACCACCTTCTCTACGTGGCAACCAAAAATCTTCAAGCATTGTTTGATATCTTCTATCATCACGAATCTCACCAGTGTTAGCATCATAAACAATTTTATTTTTGTACTTCTGCATGATTTCACGTAAGTACTGTTCTGCTTTCATCTTAGGTAAGTTACCAACGTCAATATAGAAAATTCTACGTTCAGGCGCACGTGAGATACGATAGATAACTGTCGCATCTTCAAGCATACGTAATTGATTGAGTGGTTTAATTGCTTTGTGTAAATGCGAAATGATAATCTTACCATCTTTATCTGTGATACCTGAGTTGGTATAACAAACTGCATCTACTGCAATTTTAACGCCTTGTGAACCATCACGCATGAATCCTTTATCAGAGTATAAAAAGTATTCGTGATATTCTGGTGCTTGTGCGGCAGCATTAGATGTTCCTAATGGACGCTTATCTATTTTCTTTTGTTCACGCACTTTACGAATCTTGCGTGGATCAACGTAACGAATTTCTTTTAATCCTGCTCTAGGATTCTTTTCATCAATCAACATGTGATAGTACAAACGACCATCAACATACCATCTACGGAAAATATCGTAGCCTTGATTGTTGAAGTCGAGTAGCTTCATAACATAGTAGAACTCATCACGAATTTTTTTCTTAATTGATTCTGGTTGTTCTAAGTCATCTAAAATAATTTGAACTGGATAATCACCTTGTCCAAATACTAAAGATTCATTAACAATATCTTCTACTGCGGCATCACATTCTGGTTGCATCGCCATCTCACGATATTTCTTAATCAGATCAGCATCGCTTCTGATTTGACCTTCTAAATCGATGTATGTACCATAAACACCACCACCAGAAATGGCTACAGAACCATCATCATCAGACGGAGGAACAAAAGATTTTAACTCTTGTGCTTCTTTGTCTTCTTTACCAATTGTATATCCAAAAAGTTTTATTGCCATATATGGGTCTCTCTAAAAAGAAATGGGGGCGTAATAGCCCCCATTGTTGACACTATTACGCAATTATTTATATTGCGTAAATTTCATTCGATTTAGAAATTTATGCTGTAATGCTAGACGTTGAGTCTGAAGAAGCTACTGCATCAGATTCTGCATCAACTGTTTCACCAACAGTCACATAGTGATATTGGAACGTTACAGTAAATTCCTGAATTGCGTCTGTAGTATCGTAAGAAACATCGATAGCAGAAACGTCCGTTGGGAATGCATCAATCAACTGATAAACACGGCTAGTCTTACCATTAGTTTTCATGTGTGCAATCTCAATAACTGTGCGGTAATCATCGTCACCTGTAGTTCTGATATCTTCTGTTCCGTTAGGATTGTTAATGTACTTTAACCAATTGTCGAAGAACTTACGAATGTTTTGTTCGCCATCGTTAACAATTGTTGCTGTCCATTCTGCGTATGTTCTGTCACCAGGAACTTTAATTCTACGACCTCTGAATGGAACTTCAATCACACCAACCGTGAATGATGGGATCGCACCAGATTTGCATAAAATTTTAAAGTTATCAGCAACTGTACTGTCCAAGCCAATAGATGCTGGTGGAGTCAAACTCATTTGGAATAAGTTTGGTTTTGCACCACCTGCTAGTTTATCTCTGAATGTAGAGACATTGAAAAATGATTCTGTCGCCATTTTTTATTTTCCTTATGTTACGTCTGCAATTGTATCGCCAAACACAAAGTAGTCATATGACCATGTGACAGTAAACTCTTCAATTGTGTCTGTTGAATCGTAAGACAAGTCAATAGTGCTGATATCACTTGGCCAGCAATTCTTTAACGAATACACATAAGTTGCATTCTGTCCAGCATTGTCAAGTTGCTCTACTGTGATTGTGTTGAAATCATCTTCTGAAGTACCAGAACGAGACTTACCTTCTTCACTATTGTAGTTAGTTGGTGCATAAAGTCTCTGCAAGTCTTCTAATGCTTCTCTGATTTTTTGATTCTGGTCATTCAATACAGTAGTTGTCCAGTCAGCAAATGTTCTGTCTCCAGCAATCTTGTAACGGCGACCTGCCATGAACGGCACTTCAATCAGACCCACAGTAGAGCCTGGAAGTTGTGCCGCTTTACATAGATAGCTAAAGTTTTCTTCTTGTCCACCCAAAGATGCTGTAGGTAATGTTACTCTAAAGAGATTTGAACGGGCACCCGTTTTGAGTGCCGCTGTCAAATTAGAGAGTGTTGTAATTGCCATATAATTCTCCTTTATCTATTCTGTATTATTTATGCGGCAATTTCAGAGAATGTAGCGTTACCTCTTACAGAAACAAAGTTGAGTTGGATGAAGTTTACAGAGCGAATTGGTTGTACGAAAATATCGCAAACGAATTCGTTAGCATTTACAACATCTTCTGGATTGTTACGCTCATCGCAAACAACTCTGAATGCTGTGATACCACGGCGTGCTTGAACACTACGTAGGTATGGAACGATCAAGTTAACAAAACCTGCTCTTGTTGTAGCATCATTTTGGTCGAACAATACATTGTCTGCGGCAGATCCAATTGTCTTCTGCAATTCGATAAACAATTTACGAACGTTAACACGATTCATTGAAGTGTTCTTCAATGTGAATGTCTTGTCGCCAAACAATACTGTGCCACGCCCAACTTGTGTGAACACTGGATTGATAGCATACTTGTACAATGTGTCTCTTTCAGCTTGGTTTGGATTGAAAGCAAGTCTTACCAAGTTTTGAATACGACCATTTGTAAAGCCTGCTGGAGACAACCATGGCTCACGTGATGTGTCATTACGTGCAATGCAACCTGCTGTATCAGCATTCAATGGAACATAAACATATGTGTCATTGTATTTGTCATACTGATATTTCCAGCCGCTGTCTGCAACAACATATGTGGAACGTGTAACTGTGTCAGCCCATGTAGCAATAGAACCTGCTTCTGAACCAGCATTATTTACAACGGATGCACGTGTTGGGGAAATTGCAACAATAACGTCTTTTCTAACTTCAGCAACGTCTGCTGTAATTCTATTGATTACAGTTGCTGTAGATTGTCCTGCGATAATGATAGAAACTGGAACTTCTTGCTTATTAGACAACAAGCCATAAGCAGTAGAACGATCACCATCAGTAATTGCATTGCCATCTGAACCACCAGCTAAAGAGTAGTTTCTTGGCTTAGCGATTGCTGTGTATGTTACTGCGGAACCAGAAGTAATAAATTCATTACCCCAATTTGAACCTAATGTATCGTGATCTGTCCACCAGACATAGTTAGAACGATCATTGATAGCATTCTTGTAGTAGTTTGTACCACCAGACTCTGCTTTAGCATTAGATGCTTTAGACAAGTAGCCATACTTCTCAAGAACTGTACCTGCAACGCCTGTGATTAAACCATCTTGGTCTACAACAACAACGTGCAATTCGTCATTAGAAGCACCTGATGCAGATGCGCCAGTAGATGTTCCTGGTGCAGAATCAAACTCGCTGAAGTATTCCCAACGGCGTGTGAATCCTGTGTTTGCAGAACCAGTCAAGTGTGCTTCAGCAAGTGTCAACGATGTGTTGCTTGCAATAGATGCAACTTTGATAGAACGACCATTGATAACTAATACGTCACCAACTGTCAATTCTGTAGTGAATGTTGTGTTTGTACCTGTAACTGAAGTAGAACCAGCAGTAACGGCAACACCACCTGCTGGTGTAGACTGCCATGCCGCACTAGATGGGCAGAGAGAAACTTTTAAAGAGTTGCCCAAATCGCCTGCATAACGAGCCGCCCATGGTCCATTGTCAAAAGATGCGGCATTTAAATATGCATCATCGTTTGAAATTAATAGACCAGTACCTGATGAACCAGAACCTGTTGTCGCTTCTGCTGTAGCGTTCAATGCTGTGTTAGCGGCACGAACAACGAACAGAGGACTTGAGTATCCCAAATAATTGGCTGCCGATAAGAAATCTACAACGTTTGTTGCATTTGGCTTACCGAATTGTACTGCCAATTCTGTTTCTGATGTGATTAGTGTTGGATCGTTGATTGGTCCCCAACGGAACTGACCAGCAATGGCACCTGCTGTTGTAGAAACTGCTTGAGAAGAAGATACCAAATCTTGTTCGGTAATCTTAACTCCTGGTGAAATTAGACTTATAGCCATTGAATTCTCCTTGTTATAATGATGTGTTTTTTGTTAGGTTTGCTTTAATTTATTTATAAAAAATCTGTTTTATGACTTTCATTGTACCAAACCTGTCCGGACGAATCAACGAATTTTTCGTCTTCTTCGCCATTATTTATGAAACCGAAAGGAGTCACTTCATCTTCAATCATCTTAATTCTAGCCTCATACAATTCTTTTCTAATATTAACGTTTGTCAATTCTTTGAAATATGGATTTGTAGTCAACCAAGAAAACAATACTAACGGCATTACTAAGTCATCGTGATAACCCTCATCGGCACCATAACTATTTTTTCTTTGAATGAATGTTGATATCTCAGATATAGTGTCTGCATCACGAATCAGTAGTTTTTTCTCTTCAACCATAGACTTGAAGTTAGAGCAACCAATTCGTTTGACTTTTTTATCAGTCACAACACCAAGCTGAGATTTACCTCCACCAAAGCCTCCAGAAACCACTTGTCCTTGTGTGGTTCTATTGACGAATATGATATTTTCATACTCATATTCACCATACAAAATGTCTGCAACTTGTTCGGAAGTATTTACTTCAACAAGTACATACGCTTCATTGTATTCTTTTCCTACTTTATAGATGATAGAAGGATATAAAAGTGGACTAATCGTGTTGTCACGATACTTACCAACTTGTTTATATGGCATTGACGTAACGTCAACGATTGTGAACGCAGAATAGTCTTCACCAACGCCTTTTGCTGTGTCTGCAATGATGACGTATGTGTGATCTTTTTCTGCTTTCTCGAAAATGTCTAGTCCATCTTTTTTGTAGATAGTTGGGCTTGGTGATAATTGTGCGATAGCATCTGAAGCAATCAACGTTAAACTTGAACCTAAGAAGTTACACAAAATCTCTTGGTTGTATTTCAATTCACCAAGCAATTTACGCTGTGTTTCAGCCCATGCTTCATCACGTCCAGGAATCTCCCAGTATGGAATGAATAGTGGAACGAACCCATTGCGTCCATTCTCAGCATCATTCCAGAATTTCCAGAAATGATTGTATCCAAGGGGCGTAGAACTTAACAAAATCTTTGTTGTTTCACCAGCAGAGATAGTTGGATAGACAGACGCAAAGAATTGGTCTGCAATGTTGTTTGGAATGATAGCGGTTTCGTCAACGTACAATAAGTTAACAGACTTACCACGAATACCTGATGCACTTGTTGCGGCTGTGAATACAATTGATCCGTTTTCTAGTGCAATGTCACCTTTGTTCCATGTTGTCACGCCTTGTTGTAGCCAAGTTGGAAGATTTTCATACATGACTTGATATCTGTACAATACTTCACGTGCCGCTGGCGCTTTGTTTGCTAGAATCGCAACTGTTTTGCTTTCTTGAAACAGCGTATACCATAAAATGTATGCTGCCGATGTTGTAGTTTTACCTTGCTGACGCCCTTCCATGAGAATAACTTTACGATTTTCATGGATAATTTTAACTTTATTTTTTTGACAGTCGTAAAGTTTAAATGGCTGAAGTCCATGATCCAATGTGACAATCTTGCAATATGTCTCAATGAAATAAACAGGGTCGTTAGCGCATTTTAAATATTCTTCAACTTGTTCTTTGGTAAAGTTGAGAGGAACATTGGCTGCCTTTAGGTTTGCATTACCTAGATATGATTTTACACTCATTTTTTGCTGATTAATTTTTGCAATTCTGCTGTACTTCCAACAAATAACGCATTAGTTACGTGTGTTGGACTTTGTGTATCTTCTTTTTCTTTCTGAATGTCTTTTTTAGCTTTTGCAAGTGCTAACAAATCTTTGTTTGTTTCTGCTAATGTTTTAATTAGTTGACCGACAACTTCATATGCTCTTGGTGATTCACCCTCTTTTGCTAAGAATATGATGTTCTCCATAGCAGTCTTACCATTTTCAATGAGCCCTTTTAGATTGCCTCTAGCATACTCATAGTCATCATCTACATTCTTTTGAATTTCAGGTTCTTGTTGCGGTGTTAATGCAACAGCATGGTTGACTGTAGAAACTACAGTCGCTTGAACATCTAAAATATCATTCAATTTATCATCAACAGTCTTCTTCATGTTAAAATGTGTCCGTTACTAGTTATAGTTTGTGTGATACCAAACTCGGAATTTCCCGTATAAGTTTGTGTCGTAATGATAGCCTTATCGATTGGGCTTTCAAGTGTGTTAACATCTGCTCTAGCAATATATTTGAATTTCTTAACTGGTCCAAACAGATATCCTTTGATAACGAAATCTAATTGCCATGTCTGAACTCTGCGAGATTCGAAATCACCTTCATAAGAATCGTCTGAAGTGATAGACAACAACTCAATAGGCACGTCCATGTTTAGATTTATCTCAGGAACCATTTTCATAGTTACTGTGAAGTCTGGCGTAAAGAATGGAACAATCTGCTCCACAATTTGCGTTCCGTCTTCTGTATTCTTAGTGAGAACGTGTAGCGAGAAATTGAAGTCATACGGCACTGGAGAGTACATGTAATCAAAATCTAGCCCGCCAGTATTCACGCCACGTGATATCTTGTGTGCAGTATTGAGTTTTCTCTGTGGTGCATATGTCATGCTAGTAAATTCAAAGCCAAGTCTTGGCAATGTAGCAGAAATCTCACGATTCAATGTTGGATCGCTTGTAACTCTCTGAATAAATTTCTGTTTTGGTCCATATTCAATAGGCACATTAAGAGTTTGAATCTTTGCGCCTGCACTATTAAATCTTTCGATTTGAATTTCGTTGAATAAATTACCAAACATGACAACGTAACGTCTTAACGTTCCGTGGTAAAAATCGTGTCCAAACATCATATTAGAAAGTCCTTGTCAATGAGAATGGGTTTTGTTCAGAGAAATCTAGAATGTCATCATCGATAATCTCTTTTCCAATAAATTCGTTATCTGCGGCAACTTCTGCTGAGACAATGATATCACCTTCGCCGAGAATGTATGTGCCATCTTCAAGCACCAAGAAGTCTCCGTCTTCAACAAGTGCTTTCTCAACGATTTCGGTAGATAAGCTGTATTGAGTTTCAAGGTTGTCAATGTCACTAACACCAGTATCGAGTCTTTCGCTAGAGTATTCGAATCTATCGCAACGCATTTCAAACGTGTATAGTTTACCTAGCTGGAAGAAGTTTTCGATATTTTCTGTGAACTTGATTTCATATATGTAGCCAAGCATTGGTATCCAAATTAAGTCGCCTTCTCTTGGTCTTAGAATCGAATCATAGTCATATGATTGTTCGTCTAGCAATTCATTACCATCTTCTAATTTATATGTGTACCCATACTCTGTCATTAGAAGCGGCTTGAGTGATTGTAAAAATCTTTTTTGTGCAACAACGAATGTGATAGATTCGTCAATTTGCAATCCAAACTTAGATAAGAAATCTTCTTGCCCTTGAAATCCATCAAAACTTTTAATAAACATTTCCATTTCAAGTGCATCATCAAATAGTACAGATGCGTCTTCGCCGTGAAGTCTATCTAAATTTACGTGCGTTCTTGGAAGATAGTATCCATCAACACCATAAATCTTAATTGATTCGATGATGAGGTCTTCGACAAGATTTTGCTCCTGTTTTACAGGAGTATATTGATTGAAGAATCTATTACGTGCCATTATTAGCCTAACATATCGGTAACTGGTAGAGAATAAGAACTAATCATTTCCTCTTCCATTGCGTCAATCTCTTCCTTTGCTTCGTCCCAAATCTTTTGTCCGTTAAACGATACGCCGCCTGGCATAGACATGCCCTCAAACTTCTTCAAGTTTTCACCCCATTGTTTTTTAATAAGTGCGGTGCAATATCTTTGTAACCATCTGTCGTTATACATGTCAGTATAAACATCTGGATCAATTTTCTGATATGCTTCAATAATCATGTATTCACCTAAGACAATCTTTTCGCCCCAAGCAATGTCAACATAAAGTTTATTTGAGTGGCGTTGGAATCTGATACCTTGTTTACCGACAAATAACTCTTCAGCTAAAGCAACGTTTTGCAATGCCATGTAGTATGGTGCAAATGGTCCCGTATTGAATGCAAACAAGTCATTCAATGCAATCTGATATCTCAAATTGAACAAATTGTTTGTCGAGTAGCTGTTTCCGATTGGCAGAATATTAACAATGCCAATAACAGAGTCGCTTATTGAAAGGTACTTATTGTCAATATCTGTTTGCGTTACTTGATGCGCTAAGTAAACTTTTTCTGTTGCGTCAAAATGATAGTCGTAGTAGTATGAGAATGCCATCTCAATGCAGTCTTCCACTTGATCTTCATCTACGTTTATCTCTAAGAGAGGCGCACCTAGTCTTCTAAGACAGAAATCTTTGAATTCTTCCCTTGTCGCTGGTTTGCTTGTACTCATTTATGCCCCTTAAAATGTCTTTACTCTATTTATCATTACCAAATATTGCAATTTACACAGTCTAAATAAATTGTGATTTAACTATGGAGAACTTATGAATAATCTAGTAATTAACGTAGAACTGAGCGTGAATGACGTAAACATGATTTTGGGCTTGTTGGGTAAAACATTGACAGAAACAAATTTTTATCCTATAATGATAAAGATTAAACAACAAGCGCAGGCGCAAGTTGACGGATACAATGAAAGAATGAAAGAAGATGGGAAGATTTAATTTAGATGCGATAGTCAAGACGCAAAATAATATTCTTCCAGTGATTGGATTAGATCGTGATGGAACAATAATTGAAGATGTTGGAGATTACATAACAGACCCAAAGCAAGCTGTTCCAATATCAGGAAGTCTTTCTGCAATTAAAATGCTAAGAGACAGAGGTCACAAAATTGTAATCATTACAAATCAAGGCGGCATTGCAAAAGGACTTCAAACTCAACAACAAGTCGAGAATGTGCATAAGCACCTATTAGAAGTTTTTGGTCAAGCAGGAATAATGTCTATAGATGGACTGTACTATTCAATGTCTTCGCTAAAAGACGATATCTACGCAAAGCCAAATATTGGAATGTTCAAACGTGCTAAAGACGAATTAAAAATTGATTGGAAAAAAGGCTGGTACGTTGGAGATAAAATTAGTGATTTAAAAGCCGCAGACAAAGCTGGCGCTAAGCCTATACTTGTTCTTACCGGTCATGGAAAAGAAACACTAGAAAAACTCAACACATTTGCGAATCGTGAATTGAAGAAAAAAACTCTAGTGTTTAACAATCTATTAGAATTCGCAAAATCTATTTAATTCTTCTTGTGGTGCGTCATAGTGTGGATCATTTTTCACTACAAAATCCATAACTAGATGCACCCTATAATTATTTGAATTGTTATCTACTGAGTGTGGAACATTATTGTTTATTCTACAAACTACACCGGCTGGCATAGGATAAACAACATCATCAATAATAAATTTTACGTGTTCGTCTGTTATGATAGGAAGATGAATTCTTTCGCAGTTTTGTAAATGGTGCCCAGAGTCTATGTGTTTTGCTATAGATTTTTTTGGTGGCAGTTTGATAAACATTGCACGCCCCAATACTCTTCCTGTCAACTTTGATATTTTTCCGAATAGTTCATCTACTCCAGACTCCTCAATAATCTTTTCGTTTATATAAAATTTATTGAAGACTGCGTTTGTTTTGTCTGCAAGATTGTATAGAAGTGTAATATCAGTTTGCTCTTGTGCATACAAGTTTTTTCTTTCGGGCACATCATTCCATAGCAAACCTGAATTGTTTGCATTAGTTAGATACTGTCGTATTTTTGATTCGTCATATTCAAATAACGTTTCGTGACTAAATCCAGTTTTCATTTTTTTAATTGAAATCCAAACGATATGTTAATTCTAGGTTTATTTCCTTGCACTTCAACTGAAGAATGGTTGTACAAACCAGCTTCACATCGCCAAAGCATTTTCTCTTTTACGTCAATAACATCATCTTCATAAATCGGATTACCTCCAATTTCAGGCATACTACAAATTAAATTGTATCTGGTGTGAACATAACCAGGTTCATTGTTGTCTTTGTGCTTATGTATAGCACCGCCGTTTTCGTTGAAACTTATGAAGTCACCAAAAATAGGATCGAGTATAAAGTTTGCAAACTTTTCTGTTTCTATGATACGTGCTTTGACATCATCAAATTCTTTCGGAACGTTATATCTAACTTTTATATGGTCGTGATAAAAACGTCCAAGCCCATTATTTCTGAGTCTTGGGCGAATGTAATTTGCAAAATCTATTAATACAGATTGCTCATCATCACTAATAAAATTTTCATAACCCCATGTATTTGGTAGATTAACCTTTATCATCTTCGTGTGTGGTAGATGCGTCTAGTTTTTCTAGCTTCTTTTTAATCCAGTAATCATCAGGAACAGTATTGTATGGATCATTTTTGCCAGAATAAATGTCTGTAACTTCACCATCAACGTCACGTAATGCAAAAACACAATAGTATTGAACGTCATCTTCAAGTGCGGTAATCTTGTGCTTCAATTCTTTTCTAATGACAATGAATGTTGGTGCAGTAAACTCTTTACTTCTTTCGGTTCCAGTTTCTGGATCGGTAACATCAACACGAACACGCCCTTTATGAAGCATAGTTATATGGTCGAATGGATGAAGGTGACCACCTCCATTCATATCGCCAATCTTTTTTAACTTATGTGATCTTACCCAAATGTTACCAAAATAACCAAGTTCGTCAGAAATGCTATCTCCAATAATATCAGGCATCTTTTTTCTCCAATAAAATTGATTTAGATGGAATGTACAAATAATTTAATTTGCTATTTCTTAGTGTTTTGATTGCGTCAGCAAAAGTTTCTACTAACGGATCGCCAGCTAGATTAAAACTAGTGTTAAACAAAATTGGAACACCAGTTATCTTTTCAAATTCTGCAATCAATTCATAATAATATTTGTTTTGTTCTTGAGTGACTGTTTGAATTCTACATGTATTATCTACGTGCGTAATGCAAGGCACTTGTTCTAATTTTTCTGGCAGAACATCAACTGCATACATCATAAATGGAGACTCTTCGAGTCCAGCCATATCAAACCAATTATTCATTTTCTCTTTCAATACTGTACCTGCAAATGGTCTGAACCATTCACGACCTTTAACTGTATTGACAATATGTTTTCCGTCTTTTGCTCTTGGGTCAAACAATATTGAACGATTGCCCAATGCTCTTGGTCCAGCTTCTGCACGACCATTGAACATAGAAACAATGTTTTTATCAGCAATCAATTGTGCAACATCTGCGGCAGTAACAGTTTTGATGTTAAATTCATCAGAATATTTTTCCTCATCAATTTCATCGTTTCTATCGATACCAAGATATAATGTTTTCAATGGTTGTTTTTCGAAAGGAAGGTTTTCTTCTTTGCAATGTTGATACCATGCAAACTTTGCTAGTCCGATTGAAGTTCCTCCATCGTGTGCAATTGCATCACAATACAAATTGATTTCTGGAAAGCGTTTTTTATAATAGTAGTTTGCAACGCAATTCAATCCATAGCCGCCAGAGATTACAATATTTTTTTCTCCAGTAAGATCAATAGCTTTCTGAATTAGATCACCCACAAGTTTTTGTGTTTCTTGTTGAGTTTTCCATGCAAAATCTTGAACCAGTTTTAAGTCTTCTGGATATTTTACAATATCTTTAATATCAGCACCCAATGGATTGATTTCATCACCCATAGCTTTCAATCGCAGTTTAGGGAATGAATTGATATTAATCAGTCCACCAGCAGGATACTGAGCGTAATATAAATTTTTGTTCGCATCTTCACCATAAAATAATGGGGGAATATCTTCATTTGGACCACCATAAGAAGCTAGACCCATTAATTTACCTGCCTCAATTGGATGAAATCCTGCATACTGTGTTGCCGCTTCATACGTCTTGCATATATTAACAGTACCACTATATTTAAATTTTTTGTCTTCTGAGTATACTTTCATTCCTCCGTTTTGACCTATCGATTTATACATCAATTCAAGATCATTTGGATATGAGCATTTAAAAATAGTTTCGGTTTCATATCCAAACGTTGCGAAAGGAAGTGGTAATTTTAAATCAACTATAGAACCTGCACCATCAACGACAATTGCTGCCGCAGTATCAAATCCTGAATTATAAAATGCACCAGTAGCATGACCTAGATGATGGTATTCCCAAAAACCAAAAGTTTTTACATTAGGGTTATATCGTCTAACAGTCGATGTGAATAATTCTTCACCAGACCATGTTAATTTGGGATACATGCTTTCACCAGTTCCACATAAAATTAATGTATCTACGTGATAGTTGTCTAAGACATAGAAAATACTTCTTAGTGGATTTGCATCATATTTGAGCCTCGTCAAGCGTTCTTCTTCAATGTAAACTTCAATTTTTCCATCCACGAGAAGACAAATCGATCCGTTATGTCCTGGACTAATTGCTAAAATATTATGACTCATTATTTCCTCACCGTTGCTTTAATGTGTGTTTCAATTGATTTGATTAATTTATCAAGTTCTTCATCGCTGAAGTCCATTCTAGTATCATTGATTCTATCTGCTAAGTGTGAATCGATACCGTTGATCCTTAATGGAGAATATTTTTTTGCACCTGCTTTTTCGAAAATATTGAAAAATTCAGGATAAGAAATATTTTCTGCAAACGTGCTTCCTAAAATCACAGTTCCTGGTTTATTTAAACCTTTGGCAAAATGCTGTCCGACAGAATCACATCCAATGAAGTAGTCAGCAGAATCAATTAATGAAAGCCAAAATCTTAAGTCGCCATCATACTTCAATGTATAAGTATCGTCTTCGGGACATAAACCTCTGTCACCAAAATAGTATAGGTTATATTTTTCTGAAAAATGTTTGACTATTTTTAAATATGATTCGTTGGTTAGACTTCTAGACGATTCGTCAACTATGTAGTTGCCAACTTTCTTTGCTGTACTTCCCCAAGGCTGAATCACGATATTTAATTTATCTTTTCTAGATTCATCTTGTTGAATAGCTTGACCCATAGCATTCAATGCATTGATTTCTTCTCCCTTGTTTAACACAAATTTTAAATTCGGAAGATCAGAATGATCGTTAGTATCATTGATGATTGCGTCAAATGCTTCTACTAAATTTTTCTTCTGTGTGTAGTATGCGGGAAGTCTGTAAGGCTCTGGAGTGATAACTCTAGTTGCGTTTAAAAATATATTTTCAAATACGCCTTTGTTTTCGATGTTGAAAACTCTATCTTGAAGTTCTGGTATGCCCCAAAACAATGTGTCCCATCCATAGATGCAAATCTTAAAATCGTCTTGTGGATTTTTTAAGTGGTACTTTAAAAGTGCGGGGATTGATGTTACGGCACGTCCTGCGCCGCCATCAATGACGAAAACTGTTCTCTCATCATTTGTCATAACAACTCCAAAAAAATAATTACAATATATGTATATCTTATATTATATGAGAATTATACGTAGGTGTCAAGCGAATACTTATATTCTTCTCCAAAGAGTTGCACCACAATCTCCAACGGAACCTAATGCAACATAAGTTCCTGTACCCATAGTAAATCCACAAGCAACACACGATGAACCCGTGCAGGCACTTGAATTACCGGGAGACATACAGCATCTTACTCCGGCTGGAATCAAATTTGATCCAGATGTTTGCATTCCCATTAGGACTTGCGTTCCTCCAGTGTATTGTGCAAACACAAGTTGTCCTGCACCTGAGGAACCAGAGCTAGGATTTCCACGATAACTATCTCTCCAACCAGCTATGTCGTTTATACTAAAACGTTTTTTTCCTAGTACAAGAGCGCCAGCATCAACGGCTTGTCTCCAGTTTTCTTCTTTCATTTAGGAAATCCTTCTCCAAAGAGTTGCACCACAATCTCCAACGGAACCTAATGCAACATAAGTTCCTTGCCCAAAAGAAAATGAATTAGTAGTACATGCTGAAGTAGAACAAGCACTTTGCTGTCCGCATACGAAACTACATCTAATCCCCCAAGGAATTAGATTTGATCCAGAGGTGCATTGCCCCATCAATGTTTGAGTTCCAGCAGTATATAGGGCAAAAACAACTTGCCCTACACCTGCTGTTGTTGATGGATTTGCACGATATGATTCTCTAACACCACTAATATCATTTATGGTATATCTTTTTGCCATTTTAGTATTCCACTACAACAAATCCACTTCCTGCACATCCACGAACTGACAAGTAACAACCAGCACCTTGCCAACATTGACATGTGCCATATCCATAATCATTATAGCAGTAACATGTTCTCACTTCACCAGCCTGACCTCCACCATAACCGGCGGCCGCATATCCGCATGTACCGGTTCCACAGCAGTAGCAATGATTGCTACCACCACCAAACGCACTAACACAATACGCAACAGCAGGATAGCCTGCCGCAGTACCAGCAATTACAGTTGCGGTTCTAGAAGTTCCTAGTAATGCTTCTCCTGGCCATCTGATTGTATTTCCGAATTTAGACGCTAAGTCTGATTCTGTTGCATCTTCACCGTTAAAACCTCTACAGTTATAAATGTCAGATCCAGATACTCCAGGGAAAGGTCCTAAGCAATTTCCGCCTGCTGGACTTCCAGATGCACCGCCTGGACCTGTTCCATAGCTGAAATTACCAGTTCCTCCATTACCACATGATCCAGGACATCCTTTATTACCACACCAGCCAATAATACATGTTCCCGAACAAACGCAAAAATTTCCTCCAGAAAAACAGCAAGAACAGAAAAATGCTTGAGCATTGCATCCGCCATATGCATAAACGGCAGTTCCAAAACAAGAACTTCCTCCGTTGGCTGATCCAACTCCTACGTTACAAACGCATCCGGATGTGACGGGAACTGTTGCTACGACATACCCTCCGCCACCACCACCGTGACCGGTTGTTCTAGACGCTCCGCTATTATTAATGCCAGAACCACAACCACCGCCACCAAGAACAGTTACACGAACTTCGTTAACACCAGATGGAACAGTAAATGTACCTGAAATACCATAAAAACGGAATCCTCCAGTGCCATATCCTGGTTTAACATCTCGTATACCATAATAAACTGCCGATTCTATCGGAATCGAAACATATCTTCCCATCTTAAACCTCGTTTTCTATATTAGGTCTTACAGTGAATGGCTCGCCATAAGAAAGTTTTTGTTGCAAATATTCAATAGCCCAGCCTTTGTGTTGATTAATTTTCTCATACACAAAATTAAAATTAGAAACAAAAAGATCGACAGACAATTTTACTTCATCTGATAAATTATTTTGATAGTGTGAACTAGCAACTAAATTATCATAATATTCTTTAGTTTCAATTATTTCTTGCTTGGTTGCATCTGCTATTGTATTAAACTCTTCCTCTGTCATTTCAGATGGAATGAATGTGTCTTCGTTAATTTTTTTCCATCCAGGATAAACAGGATAAGTCTGAACATAACAATTTTCTGGTGCGGCCGCAACGGGATTTCCCAGAAGTCTGTTTACTACTACATCATTTTCAACGTGAAGGTATACTAAATTTGGGTCTTCTACTAACATTTAAAATTACTCCTCTACACCAAAAACAACAACCGAAAGGTCTGATGTTGAAGGTCTAACAATAATTTTTTGACCTGCCAACAATACTATAGCCGATCTTTCTAAAACTCCAGTAGGAGGGATAGCGGCTTCATATTCGATATAACTATTTGCAGTTAGTACAGAAAGGTCTGTCAATCCAATTCTAATTTTTGATGCGTCACTTGTGCTTCTATTACAAACTGAAATTGTACAACTAGTAGTTTTTCCAGATGGTGCAGTATATACTGTCGTTTCTGTTGCTCCTGTCGGATCTGATTTTGCTAAAATTCCTGATGCCATTTTTTATCCTCTGTTAATTTGTATGAAGTATTTATATCAAAAACTTCCGTAGTAATATAACTTTACGGTAGACGATCCACCACCCGCTGAAGCCCAACCAGTAGACTTATAAACTTCTAATGCATCAGTTTCCGTGTTAAATCGAACCATACCTACTGTGGTGTATGAACTACTCTCTGCTGTAGTTCCCGATGGAATTTTTAATGCGCCGGTGCTTGAAAATACTACGTTACCGGAAGCATTTAACGTTGTCAAATTTATATTTGTGGACGTTATGCTTGAGAGTCCAGTTAAAGTCGTAGATGTTCCACCTAAACTAATGCTAGTGTTACCAACTGTTAGACTGCTGTTTACAAGTTTAGCATTTGCAATAGAACCAGCCAACATTGCGTTTGTAACTGTGCCAGTATCATTAGAGCCAACCAATGTTCCTGATGCAGGTAATGTTACGCTGGTGTTTGCGCCTACAGTTACTGTAGTATTGTATGCGCCAGATGTTGTTAAGTTGCCACCAAGAGTAATAGTCTTAGAGCCGTTGTTAACACCAGTGCCACCATAAGTTGGATTGATAATTGTGCCTTGCCAAACACCAGTGCCAATTGTTCCAACCGATGTAAGTGACGATGTGACAACACCAGAACCTAAAGTTGTAGCATTTAAAACTTCAGTTCCGTTGACTTGATATCCTTTTCCAGTCGCAACTGAAATATTATTGTTTGCTTCAAGTCCATGAACAACCAAGTCTGCATATGCGAACGTTGCATTGCTTGTATCTATTGGGTCTGTTGGCTCTGGAGTATAATTCTTAAAGAATTTCCATTTATTATCCGTTGCATCACGGAACAAACCAGTATGACGATAAGTTCCATCATTATAATTACCAGCAAAACCTAAGTCTGGATTTGAAATCGTACTGCCGTGATTTAGATATATGAATGTGTCTTCGAGCAAAAGATTATTTGCGGAGAATGTAATTGTATTACCAGTAACAAGCAAGTCGCCGGAAACAGTTAGGGTTCCGCTGATATCAGTATTTCCACCAACATGAAGTTGTTTAGCAATACCCACACCACCAGAAACTACTAAAGTACCATCAGAAATTGAAGATGAATCTGTTGTTCCAGCTAGTGTTAATACATTGGTTGTCGAATTGTATGTAAGTGCGGAATCATCTACTAACTGTCCACCAGAAGTAGCAAGTGTAATTCTGCCCGAAGTCAAGTTATTTGCAGAAACTGTTCCACCGATTAGTGTGGTTGCGTTGATAACGCCCGAACCACCAGATACCGCATTAACGGCATCAATGACTTCATTAACGGTTGTTCTAAACTCGTTAAACGTATTCGCTAAGACTACTGTGTTGATTGTCATGTTTATCTTCTATTATTAGTTATTTGTAACAACATGCTCTTGATTTCATTCAAATCGGATTTGATCTGCACCACTTCATTTCTAAGGATATTTATATCGTTTGCATTTCTATTTAGTTCGGATAACTTACGTTTCTGAATTTTATATTTTAGCAACGAATTCGTATCGGTATTTAGTACCGCTTTAGAATTAGTATCTCTTTCGGTAAAGCCTGCAACAGGCTCTACCAATTCAATTTTATGTGTTATCATGCTAGTGCCATCACTCTCAAGTCTTTGACTTTTGGTGCAGTTGCGTTATTTCCAGACAAGAACACAATCTTAACTGCAAAGTATTTGTAACCTTCAAATGTTCTACCATCAGGTGTTGTGTATGCAACAGTATCATTCAATACTTTAAATACATCTTGTCCATTAGCGTATCCAGCCCAAGTGCTATCTACTGTCAAGAATGTATTGTTTGCAATCGTAGCAACCACACGCTCTGTTCTATTTGTACCAACAGCAATTGTATCACCGATTCTTAAGTCTTCTGTGAATCTAGTGCTTGTACCATACACGTTAGTGTTTGCACTATGAATTTGAACATTACCCGAAAGCAATGTTGCACCGCCACTCTTGTTGTCAGTAGGAATGACATACTTCTCTTCTTTGTAAATGTCAGGGTCTTGTGTGAACGTTTCTGTTCCAACAAGAGACATTTCAGTATAGAATTTGTCATTGAAAATATCAGTATCGTTTTCATTCAAAATCTTGTAGTAGACTTTGATACTTGTACCAGCTGGACGATTTACATTCAGATATGTTACCATATCCGTTGCTTCAAAACCATCATTCAATGTAACTTGACGAGTGATGTATCGTGAAGTTGACGCATATGGTCCAGAAGGATGTTCTTCGTTTCTAACTGTTACAGTTTGTGCGACTGCATTAGCAGTACTAAAGTTTGTGGCAACAGTCATGTAAGTATTATTGGTAACGCCACTAACCAAACGGTAATCGTCACCAAATTTAGCATACTCTCCGACTGTCACTTCAGTTGTAAATGCAGTACCAGAACCAACAACAATTTTACTACCTGAACTGTACGTTACAGTGCCCGTTAAAGTATTGCTTGTGATATTGTTAATTTCAGTTTCTTCAAATACAATTCGTGTTCTTTCATCATCAACATATGGAGAAATATATGAATCAGTTGTACTTAATGTAGCTTTTAGAGTAACAGACTTAAAGTTATTACTTGTCTCTGCGGTTGAAGTAGAAACTTGCTTCAATGCAGGTAATACAATTCTCTCGAAGTTTTTGATTGTCGAATAATCGCTTACTGTATATGTGCTGTCTGCGTAACGCAACTCATACACAATGTTAGTGTCAGCTAGAATCTGATCTTCAATCATTGGAGTCAATACATTATATGGAATAACAGAAGATGAATCTACGTTGTTCCAATATGCAACTTTTGTTGCAGTAGTACTGAATTTCGCAACTTTCATTTTGTATTTAACGTCTAAGTTTTGTCTTGCGGACCAAGTGTAGTCGTTAGATGATGTGAATAGAACACCAGATGCTGGCGCTTTATCGATTCTAGTTTCAACGTCAGAGTTTGTGATATCAATACCACCCAACTCAGCAACCCAAATTGTGTAATCTAAGTCGTTGTTGTCCGGCTTAATTGTAAAGCAATATTCATTACCAGGAGTCAAGTAAACTGGACTTGGGAATGTGAATGTTGTTGCAGTACTTGCAGTTGCACTGACATTAATTTGTGAATTTTCAAGGCGTGCAACTTCACCACCAATAATTTTTCTTGTTGGATATCCGTTGAACATCTCACGAATCTCAACAGTTACACCACGTGTATTATCGGAAGATTTAGTCTTAAAGAACAAATCGATAGAACTAATGTAGCAACCATTTCTATACTTTGCCGCATCAACAAAGAAACTCTGAGAAACAGGGTCCCATCTTGTTGGCGGATCAGGTTGAATTACTGTTCTAGAAATTTCTTGATATAGAACGTCACGAACTTGTCTACCAACAGACTCTCTCAATGTTGTATCGGTAAATGAAACGCTTGTTGGTCGTGTGTTAATTGTTAACGCACTCTTAACTTGCGTGATACCTTGTGCATAGATTGAAGTCTTTGCATAAGTTGTTGTTGTTCCATCAGCATTTGTAGAACTATCTGTGAGTTTAAATTCACGTTGTCCAGTATAGAATTTATTTGCTGGAACTCTAAACTTCAAATATACTTTACCATTGTTCACACGTAGAGAGCCAGTTGATACTGTTCTCCATTTTAGTGCGTTAGTCGGTAACAAATCATCTTTATCGAATGTGTCGTACAAATCTTGAATTGTTGTATTGCCAACCAATTCAATTTGTGTACAGTTTGCAGTAACGTCAACACCATCAAAGAACGCATAAATTGGAGAGTTTGTTTTCAATCCATTTGCGACAATGATAAAGTCTCTTGTACGCATTCTTTTAGAGATAGAAACGTCAACAACTCTATCGCCTGTGAGTTTTTGTTCTGCACCAGGAGTTACTTTAACAAGTTGCTTATATGCTTCTTGCGTTGTTTGTGTGATTGCTCTAGTGATATCAAAAGTGGTACCGTCAATTGTCTGTCTAGTAGTTTGTCTAGTTCCAGGAATAATATCTGTTTGTGGAGAACCAATCCAGTGCAGAGAAATTGGAGCAACTTCTGTGTTCCAAGCATCAGCAAGTTTCTTCCAGTTATCAGCATCACCAGTATCGCTATAAACAATATCTTGTGTAGTGTCTCTTGTTGTATCCAACCAATTGTCAGTTGCAGGAATTGCTTGTAAGTCGCCGACCCAAGTGAATGTCAATTCTTCTGCAAGATTTAACTGTCTAGATGCATATGGCTGTTCACCACCAGACATTGTTTCTTCCGTAAATGGAAGAATAATTTTATTTCCAACTGTTCTAGTTGTAGTAGAAACTGAAGTATTTGCATACTTCAAGTTAATTTCGTCTTCGTTGTTTTGATATGCAGTTACAAAACGTTCATTACGTTTGATAGACGCATGATAGTCCAAGTTGTTAACGTCAACAACTCCGTGACCAGTAAACGGATCAACAAGAATACCATTTTTGAATCTATCGAATCCATCTGCATCTAATTCTGTCTTGTCTGTTGCTTGTTTTTCAAGTACACCAAGAGCAGTATAATATTCCAACTTTTCAAGTCTATCATTAATGTTTCCGATATCACGCATTGTGTATCGTCTGTTTTTAATCAAACGAATTCTACTATCTAATGGGTTAGATGGATATGGAGGAATAGTAATCTCTGCTAACTCCAATGTGTCTGGAAGTTTTGGAGGTATTGTTGGATTTGGATTACCAGAAGAGCCGTTATTGATACCAAACACACCACGTGTATTTACGTACAACTTTACAATTCTGCCTCTGTAGTAGAACAAGTCTGCATCAAAATCTGACCCAACAAGTGGAGTGTGCAATCCACCAGTAGGAATTTGATACCCTAAATCATCTAATGGATTTAAAGAAGTGTTTGCAGTTTTGATTGGTCTGAAGTCAACGCAATCACGCAAATCATAACTCTCTCCAGTAGAGCCAGTATATGTAGGAATGTCTTTTGTGTTAATTGTAGTGTTTGCAGTTGCAGTATCGTCAACTGGATATGAATTAACGGACAAGTATCCTAGACCCTGTGTAGTGTCGTGCGTGAAATTATCAAAAACAACTAACAATCTTCCTGTAGGAACGACACCAGCTTTTGGTGTGATGTATCCGTGATTGTATGCATTATCAGATTGACCATTGTTCAATGTATAATTTTCAGTCACATTTGTTCCACCTGTTGTCGCAGGTGTGCTAAAGTCAGCAGACTGATATACAGCATGAAGTTGATAAATGTCACCATATCCCAAACCAAATGGTCCTGATTTTGTATTTGGGTGTGTGTTTGGATTGATGTTTGATGTTGACTGGTAATTCAGAACTTTATTTTTCTCTCTAGCATTTGCACGATCCATTGAAGCGTAAACGTCTGCGGTAAACGTTGCACCTTCTTTAATATCAATTTGTAATGTGCTTGGCGATGAAACGTTAACTGTTCTAGTTGTGCCAGAACCACCATAGCTTGATAATGGAATCAATGCACCAGTCGGAAGAATCTTCGTAAACGTATTTGCACTTGCGCCAGTTGTGTGTGCCGCAGAAAGTGTCAATGCAGTATCGCTAGTGATTGCTGAAACTTTTCTAGATAAGCTGTTAATTTTAATAACATCACCAACGTTAACTTGCGTAGTGAATGATGTACCAGAACCAGTAACGGCAGTAGTTGCGGCAGTAACACTAACAGTACCAGTTAATGATGAAGTCTCAACGTTTGCGCCAGCATTGTTAATAACAACTTGATAGAAGTTATTCTTTTGTGATGATGACAAAACACCAGTACCAACGAAAGTTTCTGATGAATCTGTCGATGAGATTGTAGCGATACCACTAGTGAATGTAACAGAGAATTTCTTAGCGAATCTGAAACCAGTTTCAATGCTATCATTAGGGTCACGCAATGTTTTAATTGCAGTATATGGCAATGCAAAAATTGCTTTGTTGAAAGATGTTTCTTTCAGTACTGCATTTCCGAATGCATCTAAAACAATATCGGCAAAACGTTTTGGTGTTGCAGAATCGTAAATAGAACGAACTTGCGAGAACGTCTTACCAGAACTCATTGTAACATCATACAAGTATACGTAGTATCTTGCATCTGCTGTTCCTGGAGTGCCGCTTACATATTCAATCGAACGAATTCTTGCAGTACCAATCGCACTACCAGTTGCGCTACCAGTAGAGTAGCCCATATTTGTAACAACTTGTTGCGCTGTATCATAGAGATCAACTTGAGTTGATTCCATGAAATCGAACATACCTACTAACTCTTTAACTTCAACATACGAACCAAAGTTAATTTGAGTTTTTGTTTGTTCAACATATTTTGTATCAAGTCCTTTTGATACTTCAACTTCTTTTTTAACGAGCAATTCGCTTCTGTATCCAGAAACGTAAGAAGTTAATGGGTCAACTTCAATCAACAATAGATTGTTGTTACCACCATCAGCAGAACTATATCTACCACCATTGTTGCTTTGATTCAAGTGTTCACGAATGTTGATCTTCGGATCAGACAATGTGTAGTCACCAGATTCTTCTGATGTACGTTTTGCAATTGCTTCTTCTAACTTGCTATCGATAGTGCTGATAGCACGTTTTTTCGTGATACCATCTTCGATTTCTGTCAAACTAACAAATTCTGTTTCGTCTGTAGTTTCACCAGGAACAAGTTTAGTTAGAACCGTGTCAATCTTCAAACGATCCGCACCAGGTGCAAGATAGTTTGGAGTGCCTTGTGCGTTATCAACTAATGTATTGTCTTCGATATAATCAACGAATGATTTGCTTGGAACAAATCCAACTTTGTATGTTGGTCTGTTTGTATACTTGTCAAGAATTAATGTCTGAGAACTGTTTTTGACAAAGTGGTCTGCAAGGTAAACTACACCATCGGATACTGTAATCTTAGAACCTTTAGTGAAAACTTCTTCAGTAGAAAGACCTTCGTCTACAACATATTGTGTTGCGTCTGTAGATGCCGCATTTGCATATGCACGACCAGATACTGCTGAAGTAAACAATACTTCGCTATTGTCGAATGTCGTATTTGATCTCTTATCGGATACTGCGGTAACGTTCAATATAACAGTAGAGCCTGTGTTTGCCACAGTATTTGCAGTTGTTGTAGTCAACGTTCCTGTTACATTTGAAACGAAAATTTTGTTTACAGATGTAATTGGGTCTGTGTAGAATGCCTGAATAGTCGCTGTATTGCCTGTTGAAAATGTAATAGTGTTACCAACAGTCAATGTAGATGGTGCTGTGTTAACAGTAAGAACAACTGAACCGGAAGTCAAATAGTTAATGAACAATGTTTTAGGATCAGTTCCCGACACATCTTCAACAAGTCCAACATAGGCTTTAAGTCCTGTAATTGCACCAAAAACATTAACGCCTTCAAAGTCAGTAACGTCAACTTCAGCACCATTATAGGTGGACTGAAGTTTAACGTATTGCATGTTCAAGTCGAGTGTTTGTTCGCACCCGTCAACGATTGCACCTTGTTTGAAGAAATAATCTGCAAAACGTTTTACCTGAGACTGCTGTAATGTTTGTGCTTGAGATAATTCTCTAGCCTGAACAGCACGACCTGGTCTATACAGAACTCTTACAAATTTTTTGTCTTCGTCAAAATCGTCATAATAAGGACTTGTATTTAAGTCTACACCGCCTGGATTTGCCATTTGTATTTCTTTTTAATTTAGAATTGAATAATCAGTTTAACGTCTTCGATTTGATCCGTTGCTCTTGCAATAGGAACTCTATTCTCAACGTATAGTAAATCACCAGAGTATGCATCCAAACTTGGTGTGCTGATTGCAGTAATCGTGCGAGTTGTTCCTGATGTACCACCAGATACTGTTGCGGCGTTAGCAAACGCTAAATTCAACGGCTTTGTTGTGTACAAGTAGTTATTTGTTGCGTCCCATTCAACAACATATGCAGTATTGCTTCCGCTAGTAACAACTTCATCTAATGTAAAGTTTCCGGAACCTGATACTGTGTAACGATAAGTTTGTCTGTAAGAAGAACCTGTTGCTCTTGTTGTAGTTCCAAACAAATATGGGTCTCTGACTAAACCAACTTGTCTAAATTCGTTTGCTGTAGAAATTGTGTTTGATTCGCTTCCGTCTAAACGAGAGTTAATCATAACATACTTGCCACCTAATTCTTCAACAGGATTTGCGCCGTGGCCACCTTTTGGAGAAATGATTGCAGTTGCTGTAGCACTACCCGATGCAAAAGTAACAGTTGCTCTAGTGTATCCAGAACCTGGATTTGTAATTGTAACTGCTGTAACTGCACCACCACCACTAATTGTCGAGTTTGCAGTTGCGCCCGTACCATCGCCAGTGATTGTGACTGCTGGTGCAGAACCATATCCAGAACCACCACCAGTTACGCTAACTACGTGTATGCCACCATCAACAGCGGCAGCTTGAACGTCCCATTGATCTGAACCATCATCGGATGCTAGTGTCTGAACTGGAATATAATCGTTTGTTAAGAATTTCAATGCATTTGCTGTAGTAACAGTATACATGTATTTCCAAATGTATCCATCAGCAGTAGTAAACTGTGAAGTACTTACGCCTGTTGGCTTTGTTGTGGATGCAGTACCACCTGCATTCCAAAGACACTTGTATACGTTATAATCTTCTGTCAAAACGTAAAAATCGTCATCGAGCAAGTTAGTATCTTGACTATCGTAATAGTCGTATATAGTACCAGAAACCCAATTGTGTCTTGGGATTGCGTGTGTTACATCGGATGCCTGAACACGCTTTGCACCAAACATATCACGCCAAGGAGTAAATTCAATATTTGCAGTAGAATTTACTGGAGTTGGTGGATTGTTATCGTCTGGAAATGCTGTATTTTTTCCGACAAACAAATACATTGTTGTGTTTGCCGCTTCGGAGAAAGACTCCACGAACTGCTGTGCATTGTGGACTCTGAATTTGCTAGTTACTATGGAAGCCATGTTTTTCCCTTTACTGAAATTTGTTCGTTGAAACTATTTTTAACTGTATTATTTATAATTTTTTTTACGCCGCTTGCTGTTTATATGCGGAAACATTCGTATAAGAACCGACAGGATTTACGTTTACCTCTAGATATGTCGAATTTGCAACACTCTTAACAATAAATTTCTCATCGTTAACGATAATCGAATCATTGACGGAGAAATTGCTTGAGAAGTTTGTTCCTGTTCCAATCACAGTATTTCCTGAGAATGTTACTGTTCCTGTGATTTTAACGTTCTTAACGTACTCACTTCTCGATTGTGGATCGGAAGTAAAGAATGAATCGAATGAAAAAGACTGCCAGTCAGAAATTAACGTATTTGCATAATTACCGATAACCAAGTTTCCATATTCTGTAGCGTATGCCGCAAAACTTGATGGCGGAATATTTAGCGTGTATTGATGAACTGGAATATCATGCGAAACATCAAACGGAATCTCTTGTCTAATTACAAAATTTCTATTGAACGTAGATATTGAGTCTAATGTGCTAGGAGCAATTTCTACTTTAACTTCTCTATTCGTGAGTAGTGTTGAACTTGTATTGGCAACAGCATTAATGTAGCGAACATACTCAGATTGTGCATAACTAGCAGAAACATTGAATTCTGAAAGAATGTACAAAATATATTCGTTGATATTTGTCAACGTTTCAACAGCACTACTAATAATAGGCGCAACATCAATCACAGTTTGAATCAAAATCTCACCAAACGATTGCAATCCAGCAGGGTGAATAATGTTTTTAATTGTGTCTCTATACTTAGTAAACACTAAACCGCTTCGAACTACATACGAGAAATCTTGATAGTAGTACGAGTCTTGAATTTTCTTATAATCAATTTTACCATCATCGGTAACCCAATTACCTTCTTTGACGCCAAGACCAGATACAGTCACGCTAACGTTAGCGTTACCATCACCAATGGCAGTCAAATCTGCATTTGCTGAAGTATAGTTTACGCCAAAGTTTTTAAGTTCAATCGCACGAATAGAACCAATACCAGTCGCATTGTTGATCTCATCGATAGTGACGTTTGCACTAGAACCTTGAATTCCTGTAACAATGAGATTTGCGCTAGAGCCTGTCGTAGATGTGACAACTACGCTTGTAGGTAAAGTTGTGCTAGTGTATCCAGTACCATAATTTGTCAATTCAATTCGTGCAATAGGACCAATTGAAACCCAATCTTCGTTCTTGACAACATCTTTTCCTGTTTCACTTATAACTTTGTCACCATCTTCAAATAACAAATTGTATGTTGTTCCTTCAGTAACAGATGCAACAATACCAGTTGCATTCGCACCAGAACCACCAGTAAATGTGATTGTGTTACCTACGCCATAGTTAGAACCACCACTAACAATAGTGATTAAATTCTCAGATAACATACCAATAGATGCAATAACATCATCAACTAATGTTATGACAGGCTTTTTATAATAACTGCTACCACGATTGATAATTTGAACACGTGATGCTTCACCTACAGTATAGGTATTTGCGCCTGACGTTACCGAGTATGTGTTTGCAATTTCAGTAACACGAACGATCAATCCAGAACCACCAGTTCCAGTATTAACAACGGAGGCTTCAGTTCCGAGTCTATACCCGTAGCCTTTTGTGTTATAGTTAATTGCAGTAATTGGAGATTGTTTGATAGAAGAAACTACAGCTTCAACTGCCGCACCATCTCCAGTAAACGCAATTGCATCACCAACTTGATATCCAGAACCAGCATCGTTAATGGTAAATCCAGTTACCATACCATACGATGTTGTTGTCAGCGTTTCGTCTGTGATATCTGTAATAGTTTCGCCTGCTTGAAAAGTTCCACTAACAAGTTTTAGTGTCATCTCAGCAACATCAATCGAACCAATCACATAACGTTTAATGTCAACAACGTTACCTAGTGCTCCACTAGTTCCACCACTAATCGTTTTGTTTAAGAAATCAAAAATATCATCAGTTACGACAGCACGAATAATTTGAGTCTTTTCAAAATCACCATCAGAAACACGCAGTAAATCTTCGCCTGGATAGTACAGGTTGATATCTTCATTATACAGAAGTTTGAATAAGAATTTGTAAGAGTCTTCATTACTCTTAGATTCAAAGAAATCTTTAAACTTTAAAGCAACAAGTCTCTTGTCGGAATACATTGTCATCGGAATAGACGTAAACAATTCGTCTTTCAGATAATCAATGTATTTGTCTACAGAATATTCAATGTTTCTGTAATCTAAAATTTTACCAGTTTTTCTGACTACGTTATCTTTAACTACTTTGATTGTAGCAGTAGCATCAGATGTTTGACCTGTAAGAGTTTCAGTTAAGTTGAATGGTTTCTTAGTCGTAGTCTTAACAACTAAAGTTCCTGTGCTAACTTGTTTGACAGTAGCAGTAGCACCATTTTCTCCGACAATTTCTTCATCACGCACAAATGTGCCCGACACATTTTCTATCGTTATTGTTGTAGTCTGAAGCCATTCATAGTATGCTTTCAGAAAAAGTAAAAATCTTTCTGAGTCTTGTGCTAAGTCTCCAGATACGAGACTGTCTACACTCAATGAAGGTTGAAAGAAAGTTTCACTCATTTTATCTATTTACTAAACTGATTGATTTGTCATCTACCATCGTTACTGTTATATCCGCATCACGAATGCTTAGAATCTGATTTCTTAAAGGAAGAATATCTTTTTCTGCTGGATATGCAGTTAGCTTAAGTGTGTTACCACCGTCAGCAAATGATGTAGGCGCAAAACTATTTAACACGATTTCTCCAGTAACGTAATTTAAAGTGCCAGCATTAATTTGTACTGCAAGATTTTCTGTTGTTGTTGCTCTATATATTCTCATAATTCCATTGTTTTCTTCGAGGTAACAATTATCAAACCCCTGATAAGAAAATGCATTGGAGGTGACTTTGTTGCCAATTCCATATGGATGAGATGATGGTCTGCCGTTTGTTGTAGAGTCGATTGGGTTAGAAAATCCAATTGTATACTTTGTTGGCGTATTCAATTGAATGTCAACTTCTTTTCTCATTCTTAAAGTCAAAATGCTGTTTAAAATTGAACGTTCGCTAACGTCAATCAAACGTGATAATTTAGAGTATCTAAAATACTTTGAGAATTGATTAATTTCATCGGTATTGTATGTTGAAATTATATCTGTAACCAAAGCCTTAAGACTAGCTATTGACGCACTTGTCTTATCAGAATCATACTTAACAGTAACATCAACCAACAAATACAAATATTCAGGATCGACAATTTCTGTTGCAACTGTCAATATCTTCTTTGGTTTAATTATACTTTGAATCAAGTTATTTTTTTCTGTCGCAGTTAGCACTTCACCAACAGTAGGCTTGATTGCAATAAAAACTTTTCCATAAACTGGTGGATCATTGTCTTCTCCACCCCAAACTGAAACCGAATCAACGTTTGTTTGTTTCAACAATAACGCTTTGTAATCTTCGGCAGTAACTGCACGATTTTGTGCTTCGTATGATCTTGGTGCGTTAAATTTAATTTTTGTTGTAGATTCTCTCTCGGCGCCACCAGATGCAGGATCAGTTGCAGTAAACGTTGCGGCTGTTACACCAGCGATAGAGCCAGCATACGACAATGTTTGAATATCATTTGCATCTGCGCCTGATGTAATTAGAAATTCGAAAACAACAATGTTGCCGTTATCAAGTGCAACACCAAATCTATCATCTCCGAATTTAATTTCGTATTGTCCGTCTTCAGTTTCTTCTAAGAAATAAATTTGAGATGTTTCTGTAATCTCAACAAGATTTTCAGATTGAACAAACGTTCTAGTCGTGCTATCGGTAGACGAATTTATAACTTTAACAACAAGAGTTGTTGTGTCGATATTTGCGTTAGGAATCAAAAATCTTTGTTGTAAATCTGCCGTATTAACAGTATAGCGTCTAGATAGAAAAGTACCTTCTTTAAGTGTAACTGTAGAAGAATATGTTCCAGAACTGTTTGCTACAGTAACTGCTGACGTATTTAAAAATACATATGACTTACCATCAACAGAACCTGTGAATTCTGTATATGCAGGAATAGTAACTGTAGATGGCGCACCAGTTACTGTCAATGCTAATGTTCCCGTGATAGATGCGGCAGTCTTAGACCTTGGAGTATAATTCAACGATTTTGCAAGGTTGATAATAGAATTTCTTTTTTGTGCAGTCGAAAGAAAAGCCTCCGATGCAACCATGTTCAGATAGAAAGAATTGTAGTATGTGTTATATGCTAATAAGTCCAATAAAACAGAGAGACCCGCACCATCAAAATTGTAATCTCTGAATTCGTCTTGCGCTTTCAGATAGTTTACAAAATTTGCTTTGATTCCCGTAAAATCTAACTCATCTACTTTTAAATTATTGTCTGAGGCCATTATGCCGTCCTTGCAATTGTTGTTATTAATGAAGACGATCTTCCGATATTTAAAATCACATAGTCTATCTTGATTTTTATACCATAGTCATCATTCTCAATAAGAATATTCTTAACAGAAACTCTAGGTTCGAATCTAGCAATTGTTTCAGTCAATTCTTGTTTGATGTTATGTCGTGTGAATACACTATCGTTTTCGAATAAGTAATTTGAAATAGTTGTACCATATTCTGGATAGAACGGACGTGTTCCTCTTTTCGTCTTAATTAAATTAGACAAAGAACGCTTAATCGCAGTTTCGTTTGTGATGGGTCTAACATCACCAGAAACTGGATGTGGCGTGAAATCTAGCGGTAAGTCTTTAAAGAATATGGTAGCCATTTTTTTCTTTTATTTATGCGGTTTGTTCTGCCGTTTTAGAGTCTTGAATTTCTTTTCTTCGCTCTTTTGCGGCTTTTGTGAATTCTGCTAGTGCTTTTCTTGCACGTGTACCTGCGGCTTTATTGCCCTTGTTTTGAAATTTGTCGTTCTCAGCAACATATGTTTCAAATAAATTTACTAAATTTTCATGGTTTGTCATGGTAATAATCCTTATAAAAGTTGACAAAAGACTTGACAGTATGTTACATTAACTGTGTAGCCTATGATATTACGTAGTAGGCTCCGGTAAGGTAGCCGCTACAGCAATTGCGATATCTTGCTCTTTATCTTTCTCTTCGAGTGCTACGATTCTTTCTAATAGTTTTGCAAGAGTTATTTCATTGTTCTTATCAGAAAACACTAAGTTTTCATTTCCATTAAGTTTCAGAGTGCTATCTGTACTAATTGTAGTATTGCTTGTTGCACCCCAAACAATAGCACTTTTATCATTTACAATAGAAAAGCTACGTGTTAGATTTGGTGGCTCACCAAAGTATTCGGCAGCCGCCTGAGGTATTGCAGGAAGATATCCTAGAATCGCAGGTTCTTGTGCTGTAGTTGAATCTAAAAAGAAACCGAACACCCAATCACCAACTTTAGGTGTGCCATAAAGATTTGGTGTATTTAATGGATGTATTGAAAGCGCCCAAGGTAAATCTGAAGTCGGAACTAATTGTGTATTCTTCGGCGGGTGATATCCAAAGCATCTTACTTTGCATCGACCCAAAGTCAACGGGTCATCGATATCTTCGACAACTCCAATCCACCAAATAAACCCGTCATGCCCTATAAAGTTTCTCATCAATTATCCCATATGCTTAAAGTACTGAATTTCTTTTTCTTGTTGAGCAACCCATTCGTCTGAAGGTTTGCCTTCGCCTTTATAGTAGCGTAAAGGTTTGCCTGTCTTCTTAGAAACTAAAGCCCATCTGCCATCTACTTGTTTGAGTGTTTCAATCAATTCTGGACCAAAAACTTCTTCTTCCCACTCTTCAGTCGAGAGTGCAGTTCCTTGAATAAACTCTTTAAATTTTTTCATAGTTTATCCAATTCTGATGTGTCTACTGAACCTGGAGGAACATTGTCTCTTATCCATGTCAGTAATTGTTTTTTTACATCAAGTTCTGTCTTGGCTGATTTTCCTGGTTCTTTAAGTGTCAAATACTTAAAATCTTTAATCACAGGATTACCTTTTTTGTCTCTATATGGCTTATTTGTTTTTGGGTCAATAATGAAAATTGTATTCTCTGGATTATTTAGAATGACATAAACACCGCCTTGTACTGATGGTGGCATAGATGTTGTCACTAAGTTATATACAGTCTGTGCCGCACCAGCATGAGTAGCAAGCAGAATGTCTTCTGGCACAACTCTTGCTCTTGATTTGTTGTTCTTGATTGCAATCTGATAATTAGTTAGAACCCAAGATACGTGAATGTTCTTTGGTTCATATCCAGCATCAAACAACTTTGGTAGAACATCTGTCATGTCTGAAACTTCTTTGAATGTGCTATCGAAAATGAGATTCGGTAATTGACCTTTTTCAGCGCCAGCAAGCATCAAGTCTAGTGTTTTATTTTTTACGTCAGTTGCACGAACAAGAACGTGTAATATGTAAACGTGTGTTGGAGTTTTTAAGTCCAACTGATTCATCTTTAGATTCTTGTCAGTCAATTCTTTTTTGATGAGGTCTTTATCTCTCTCAGAAATTTTATCGCCGTATTTGTCAATTAAGTCCTGAGTCGTAAATTTACCAAGTGCATCTAACTTTTGAAATGCAATCTTTAATTCGTCAACGTCACGTATTTTAAACTCAGACCCTTGCATAAAATGTTGAATTGCAAATCCTTTACCTGAACCTGCACCACCAGCAAGAAACACAATCTGTCCATACTTTGCGCCATTGTTGTAGAGAATTTGTTTCTCCACAAGTTCATATGCTTTGTAGTCTTTTAATTCTACATACTCTGAAAAATTAAGTCTTGTCATGTTGGTATCCTATTTGTTCTCCAATTTGCAACTATGCTAGAGTTGTCTAAGTCTTCTGCAAATCTTAAATCGCCTAATGATTTTTTAATTGTATCTGGTGTTTGTGCAAAATCAATTGTATCATTTTTATTATACAACTGATTTTGATCGATTGGTGAAGAGCCTCTACTTAAATATAAAGTTTTGATATACTCACCATCACGCAATCTATGATCCACACCAGTCACTAGATATCTTCCAGAGTGAATGTCATCTGAAGGCGGAAATGGATTACCAGCATCGCCAACTCTTGCACTTTGACTCGGCACAAAAAAGTTTACAATATTACCAACGCCAATGTCATTCGTTCCACCTTGAATCTCAACTTTGATTTTGAATAGACTTTTAGATACTTGTCCGTTGATGTGATTTGGCATCCATGCACTTCTATCGCCGGTATCATTAACGGAAGATACTATCAATTTTCTTCCTGGTATCTCTCCAGCAAAGTCATTGTATGTGCTAAAGATGTTATAGTCATCTATCAATTTATTCTCATAGAAATCATCAGTTAATTTATCTTTGTTTGTATATCCGAACTTCTTTTGAGAGTGTGTTCTTGAAATAGGATCGATTGTTGTAATTGTTGTATTGTAGAATCCTAGTAACATTGCTTGAACGTGATTGAAATTCTCTTCACGTTCGAATATTGGAGTACGAATGATAGAACCATTCTCTGTCTTAGAATCTAATTTGGGTAAGAAATATATCGTTTTTATAGTTTCGTTTTTTGCTTGTTCGATTAAAGATTCAATGCTACCAAAATAGTGAGAACCTGCAAATGCTTCTCCTGTAGACTTTGTTCCTGTTACCGGAATCAATCTTTCAAAGAACACATAAAATTTATTTTTAACGCAAGACCTCTGTGCAAGAAAGTCGATTGCTTTGTGTGGCATAAGCCCAGTAGAAATGAATGGCTTTGTTAGCGTCAGTTTTGGGTCTTCCATAATTAAATCGTTTGCAGACATTTCTGCATAGATGTTCTTTACTGCATCAACATACGTCATTCCAGAGTAGCTTTTAAATAAACTTTTCTTCAATGATCTTACGTGTGTGCGAGAAACAAAATACAAATCATAGGTTGAATGTAAATTCATCAAGTCAACTTCAGACTTGCTAATTTTATGAACAACAAGGTCTTCACGCCAAATAATAATGTCGCCAGTGTCTGGACGAATAACTTTTAAATTGATAATTTCACCACCACGCAATTCAAAGTTTTCTAAGAAGCCTGCGGTATCGACAATTGTGATTGTGCCAGCAATTGATGATGCAAATATATCTTCTTCAATTGTGATGTTACTAAACTGCCCACGCAAAACAATCTCAGCACCACCTTTAACTATGATACTCAGTTTTGATATCTCTGCGGTTCCTCCAATAATTGTGGAAGAATCTTTACTATTTGCAGGTGTATAATCTACTGTATTGTCAATCATAGAATAGGTTTAGTTACAATAGACTTTAATGCGTTGTCGATTGCTGGTATGAAAATTGGTTTGACAAGTTTAATTTTAGACTTGTTTGTGTTGATGCGAACTTCGTATTGATATTCGCTTTCGCTATTTCTCAAAGACGCACTTAAATTAGACCATGTGGTAAAGTCAATAATGTTGCCTTTGCTGTCATAGTAATACTTTACTGTGGCCAATGCACTTGCCAAGCTACCATATTTTTCAATGATGTACTTGTTTAAAGTTTCTGAATCTTTTGGCCAGTCATCGTAGATATCATAGATATCGTTTGCAAGCATTATGATCCAGTCATATCCTGGTGTGCCATATATTCTGCTCGAAACAGTATCTGGACGTTCGCCATCTCGCACAACATATGGTGAATATGAAATTCCACGATATGTTTTTAGAAAATCTTTCATCTTAACTGAAGTTGTAATATCGATTGCCTTTAAAGAATCGATACTATCAACTTTGTAAGAAATTTTTGGATAGTAGTTAAATACGCTCATAGCATTGTTCTTGTTGCTCTTGCACTTTCTGCGGATGCAAAACTTGATGTGACAAGAGAAGTTTCTTTTAATGCAATCGTTAAAGAAACATCGGTTGGATAATACTCTCCATTGCCTTTGCTATCTTCAAAGAAAGTCATTTTGCTTTGTCCACCATAATCAACTGCGACACTTTCAATCACACATAAGTCGGATTCAAATAAGACTGGGAATTCGTTTCCATCCTTTTGATATAGCAACAATTGAAATCTACACATGTCTGGATATCCAAACACTTTTGTAGAAAAACTTGCGTTAACTAACGCATCATATTCGGTAGCTGTGATTGGTGCCGTTGATTGTGTAGTCTGTTCGCTTTGTTGTGACAAGTCGGTACCACTACCAGACAATGTGCCTTCATCGACCGATTCATCTATTCCTTGACCAGAATCTAGTTCTGATCCAACTTGTGGTGATGATGCAATTCTAAATGTCGATATGATATTTCTAATTGCTTTAGCTTCTTCATAACTTGTCGCTTTCATTGGAAAAGGCAAGTTAAATGTTCTGAAGTTTGGACCCGAGTAAATCAACTGTTGAAAGTTATTAAACATCTTTCGTTGCAAGAATTCAACGTTTGACTTTCCTGATTGTCCAGCACTTGCAAATGCTCCAGTCACACCAGCAATGCCACCCAATACTTGTTTTTGTAGTGCTGTATAAAAGCCTTCACCATATCTCTTAACAACATCAAGAGCGCCAGCACTTGCATCACCAGGATTTCCATAAATGTTCTGTGCCGCTTGAAATGGGTTTGATAGATTGCTCTGAAACTGTCCGCCCATCTTAGCATAAATAGTTGGCGCATTCGTACTTGCTTTTCCTGTCGCATCATAGAAACTAAATCTAATTACAGGAATAACGAAATCGGAGTGTGCAAAATCGGTGCCGTAGATTAAGTCTCCAGAAACTGGATACGACCACTCACCTTGTACTAATCCGAAAGGTGGTACTTCGCTACCGATTTCTCGTTTGATATCGAATTCGATTTCTGTTGCCATTGTGCCCTCTTATATAAGTGTAATCTATTTATGTCATACAAAGGTAAATTTAAGCCTAAAAATCATCAAAAATACAAAGGTGACCCAACAAATATTGTATATCGTAGTCTACTAGAACGTAGATTCATGGTGTATTGTGATGATAATCCTGCAATACTTGAGTGGTCATCTGAAGAAGTTGTTGTTCCGTATATTTCTCCAGTTGACAATCGTTATCATCGTTACTTCGTTGACTTTTGGATCAAGTATAAAGACAGACACGGAAACATAAAAGCGTCTTTGATTGAGATTAAGCCTGAAATACAAACACAACCACCAAAACGCAAAGACACACCTAAAGGTAAGCCAACAAGACGCTTCATTAATGAAGTTATGACATGGGGTGTCAATCAAGCAAAGTGGAAAGCGGCAACAAAGTACTCAGAAGATAGAAATTGGGAATTTAAAATCATTACTGATAAAGATTTGAGATAAATAGAAGTATGGCTATATTCGATAACATCTTAGCGCAAGGCGCACGAAACGGAATCATTCCTGCTAGAACACAAATGGCAAGAGAGTGGTATAGGTCTGCGGCTGAAAATCTGCTGACTAGACGCATTTCATCAGAATCTTTCGGTAGACGTATGGATGAAACACGTAAAACTTCAGAGATGGAGTATGGTTATATGTACGCATTTGCATATGACCCAAAAATGAAAAAAGAATTGCCGTACTACGACACGTTTCCATTAATCTTTCCTGTTAAATTTGAAAACGATGGATTCATGGGGATCAACTTTCACTATTTGCCGCCACCGTTAAGAGCAAAATTGATGGATGCATTGTATGGCACGTTGACAAATAAAAAGTATGATGACACAACAAGAATGAGAATATCATACAGCATTCTACAGAGTGCGGCTAAGTACAGATATTTCAAGCCAACATTAAAGAAGTATTTACGCTCACATGTTCGCTCTCAGTTTTTAGAGATACACGTGAATGAGTGGGATATTGCTTTGTTTTTACCGACAGAATCATTCAGAAAAGCAGACACACGAACTGTTTGGGAAGAATCAAGAAAGAAAATAGGAAGAACATAAAATGGCAGAAGAAGATACAGTATATATTGATGGTAAAAACGCCAGTCAACTTTTCAGCATATCCAAATTTAGAACGCAAGTTGGCAATCTCGCACGCCCAAATTATTTTATAGCGGAGTTAGCTGGATATAAAGATAAACTTGGTGCTGATATTGATTCGACATTTAAATTTAGATGTGAGAAAGCTGAACTTCCTGGTCGAACATTAGCAACAGCAGACGATGGTGGCGGTGGCGGTACTGCATTGAAACTTCCATATGATGTAACATATAGCGACATTCAATTATCTATCATTTGTTCTGAAGATATGAAAGAAAGAATATTTTTTGAAAATTGGATAGATCAAATTGTAAATCCTGCTGGATATGACACGGTCGAAGTTACTTACGAACCTGGACTTGTTGGTTTTTATAACAACTACGCAAAAGGAATCAGCTTAACTGTAACTCAATTGAATGCAAAAGGAAAAGCATTGCTGATGTATGAACTTATGGACATATATCCGATTGCATTAACTCCTATGAATGCAACATGGGAAGAAGTAAACTCGTATCAACGATTTGGTGTAACACTTGCATATAGATATCATACAGTCAGCATACCGGCTTCGGCTGACTAATTTTTAAATCATTAACTTAACGACTTGGAGAAATCATGGCTTTACCTAAAATAAACAATCCTATTTTTGAATTGACTTTACCCTCAACTGGACAGTCTGTAAAATATCGTCCCTTCTTAGTGAAGGAACAAAAGATTCTTTTGCTTGCCGCAGAATCAGAGAGCAACAAATCTACTCTCATGGCAGTCAAACAGATCATCAACAACTGCGTTATCGATGACATTGACGTAGATAAGTTGCCAACTTTTGATATTGAATATTTCTTTATTCGATTGAGAGCAAAATCTATTGGTGAAACAGTAGACTTGAGAATGCGTCACCCAACAGGATTTAATTCAAAGGGCGAACAATGTGAACACATTACAACAAAACAAGTAAACCTGCTTGAAATTGAAGTCGAAAAGGCAATTGAACACACAGACAAAATCATTTTAGATGAAGAGACTGGTGTTGGCATTAAGTTGAAATATCCTACTGTAAATGCATTAGATGATATTGATGCCAACACAGTCAATAATCAAGTTGATGGTGCTATCGAAAGCATTATTTCTGCTATCGATTATATCTTTGACAATGATAACATCTACAAAAAAGAAGACTCATCTAAAGAAGAATTGACTGAATTCTTAGAAGGATTGTCGCAAGATCAGTTTATCAAAGTAACAAAGTTCTTTGAGACAATGCCTAAAGTAAAGAATAAAATCGCATGGAAATGTGCTGGTTGCGGATGTGAAGATGAAGTTATTTTGGAGGGTATGCAAAGTTTTTTCGCATTCTAATGGGTAATGATAGTCTTGCAAATTACTACAAGACTAATTTTGCCCTAATGCAACATCATAAATACGATATCGATTCGCTGGAAAACATGATCCCTTTTGAACGTGATTTGTATGTAATGTTATTGGCTCAGCATATTGAAGAAGAAAATGACAAGATACAACAACAAAATAACGCAAGAAAAGGGAGATAATAATGGCAACGTCCGAAGAATATGAAAAGATGAGTGCAAGCGAAAAGAAAAAAGAAGATTGGATGAATGCAAAATGGCGTCCAATGATGGGTTGGATTTACATGGTGACATGTGTGACTGACTTTATTCTTTTTCCTGTATTGTGGTCTATATTGCAAGCATCACTTAAACAGCCGATCACGCCTTGGCAGCCAATCACTCTTCAGGGTGCAGGTTTATTTCACTTAGCAATGGGTGCTATTATTGGTGTAGCCGCTTATGGGCGCACACAAGAAAAACTAAATGGAGCAAACAATGGTGGTCTGCAACCTGTGGGACAAAGCGTCACAACAACATATGGCTTTGGCACACCAAGCCCAAGCTATGGCGGTATGTCAAACTACGGAAGTCCATCGCCAGCAATGGGAATGTCATCGCCTTCAATGGGCATGGGTGCATCATCAAGACCAATGGGCGCAAAGGCAGCCAAGTTTGCCGCAGATGATCCAGATTCAGTAATCGACCGTGGATAATTAACATATGGCAACAGTAGGAAATTATGCATCAGCCTTAGGGCAGATGGCTAAAGAAACAGTTACAGGTACAGCTAAAGGATTAGTTGGTGCCGCAAAAGGCGCCGCAATGTCTGAGATGCCTGGGATTACTGGTGCCTATGCATTTGGAAAATCTCTTTCAAGTCGTGCAAGTTCAATTGCGGCTCAATCAGGAAGTGGTGCATCACCAGCGGCTTCTGCTTCTGGTGCATCATCACCAAATGTAGTTAATCTTGAGATGGTGAGACAGTTACGCATGATAAATGCAAACACTCAACTTCAAAACAAGATGGTCAAAGGCCAGCTAGATATGGAAGCCGCAAAGTCACGTTTTGAAGAAGAAAAAGAACGTGAGCAAGGTATACGTGATGAAGCATTGTTAAATGCAATTAGAAATATTAAAGGTGGTGGTGAAGCCGCAAATGATCCTAATAAAGGCGGTGGATTATTAGGTAATATATTATCAAGTCTTTTGGGTTCTGCTGGTGGCGCATTAATGACTGGTGTTGCCGCTGGCGCAGGTCTAATGGCTTTTGCAAAACCTATTGCTAAGTTTCTTGCTAAAGCCGCAGGCTTCGTTTTGCGTGGTGCACTCAGAGTTATCATGGGTCCTGTCGGTTGGGCATGGCTTGCATATGAAGTTGGCTCTGCAATCTACGATATATTCGGTGATGGTCCTAGTGCTGGTGGTAAAAAATCTCCTGCGCCATCTAGACAAGATTTGGGTGGTGGTTATGATCCAATGGGTAATGCGACAGGAGCACAAACATCTGGAGGTGGTGACGGCAGAAAAGCCGGTGGTGGAGGTCCTGTACCAACTCCAGCATCTAAGACAGCGATAAAATGGAGAATACCATTACGATCATCATATACTGTAACTAGTGAACATGATGAACAAAGAGGACCCCCAAAATATAAAAAATCATACAGACACCAAGGTATTGATTTAGCGATATATCAAGGTGCGCCTGTTGTTGCTACTGCCGATGGTATTGTCACAGTAAATTCTAAGAACGACAATTCTGGAAACTTCTTAATGATGGACCACGGAGATGGGTTCACATCTGTATATGCACACTTGTTACTTGCATCTGCTGGCGCAGGTACAAGAGTCAAAGCTGGTGACGTAATTGCTTATGTTGGTTCTACTGGTAACTCTACAGGTCCACACTTACACTTTGAAATTCGTGAAGGTGGTAAGTCTGTAAACCCTAGAAAATACATTACATTTGGTCCTTTAGCGCAAGTATCAAAACCAGACACTACACCTCCAGTTGCAGATAGAGCAGGTGACGTACCACAGAAACAAACTGCTGGTGTTCCTACTGCTACTGTAGATGAAAACGCTAAGAGACTAGGTGGTGGTAAAGATGGTTACGTAGAAACATCTCCAGGATACTTCGAATTAAAATCTGACATAGCCGCTAGAAACTCAAAAAGTGGAACTGGACTCAAATTATTAAATACTGCAAATGACAGACCTGTATCTGTTGTAGACAAAGAAGCAAACAGAAAACTACAACAAATACAAAAAGGTCAGGAGAGAACAACTAAAGCTGTAGGTTCTGGAACTGTCAGAGCAACTAAGATGATTTGGAAAGCAGAACAGCAAATTCTGCAAGATACAAATAACAAATTCATCAAAGATTTTAGAACTACTACAGCAAGAGCAATTAGTCTTGCATTAAGACAAGCATTGTTCCCTAAAGGTGTTGGCGTTTCACAATCGGCAGCTATGGGACAAATGTATAGAGGTCAGCAATTAGGTAGAATTCTGAATCTCGATAGAAGAATGAATAGTTTGTTTACTGACATTTTAGGTAAACAATATGGTCCGATGTTTGCTCCTGTCTTTAGCAACATGGCTAAAGGCTATCTTGAAGTTGGCGCAAGAGCCGCAGGTCGTGCTATCTTTGGTGGACTTGGTGGCATGGATGCTAATGGTAGCAACATTCTATCTGGACAGATTCTAGGTAACTATGCCGCAGGAAAGAAAAAGTTAGCATTTGAACAAATTCTATATGGTGCAACTGGTCAAGCAACTGGTGTTGAAACAATGTTTGCGAAATATGGATTTCAGAATCCTATGCAAGGTGTTCAATATATTGCTGACACTCTTGGTGCGGCTATATCAGATCCACTCAATCAATTCATGGGTGAGCCAAATGTTGGTCCATCAAGAATTTTTGACCCACGACTAAATGGTGGGCGTGGTGGTTATGTTCTATCTGGCGCAAGTGTTTATGGTGGAACTGAACGTGATGCGTATGGACGTATCATGGGTGTTGGGGAAGGCGGAATCGATACTGGTGGTGCATATAGAGCAAGTTACGGACAGTACAATCCTTATGGACCATACGGACAATACTTGCCGCCTGGTGCATCTGGATATGGAAACATGTCTTATAGAAATGCTCCAGACGTTCAGAATACTGGTAATGGAAAAGGTCTTACAATTTATGATCCAAATTGGGAAGATCAAACTGCGTTCAATAAAAAGTCTCAAGAAGAGTTAGACAGATATAACGCACAGCAAGCATATCGTGACTATGAAAGCATTCGTCAACAAGAATTAACTAATCAACTTCTACAGAGAGGTGTTTCGGGAAGCGGAACAAATCCTGGCGGTGCATTTGGTGGTGGCGGAGGATTCTTCAATGGTGGCACCGCAATGGGTCAGCTTGGCAACATGGCACTTGGCTTCGGTCAAATGGCACTCACGCAAAAAGCAGTACAAGCTATGGGTATTAAAAACCCATACATGGCTATGCTTGCTTCAGCCGCACTCAATAAAGGTATTAGTTGGGCTGGTGGTAAGGCTTGGGATGCATTTATGGGAACTGAAATGGGCGCATCGATTAGTAGCGCAGTTACTAGTGCGCTACCAACGTGGCTTGGTGGTTCTACGTATGCAACAAATGCGGCCGCATATTCATCATTTGCGCCTACAGCAACTCAATTTGGTGCATTTGGTGAAGCCGCAGTAGGGGCAGAAGTTGCAACTGCGGCCACAGGCGCTGAAGTCACTACTGTCGCTACTGCGGCCGCTGGTGAAGGCTTCTTAGCGGCGGTTGGTGCTGCCGCACCTTATGTCTTCCTTGCTATAGCCGCTTTTGCCTTATTTGATTCGATCTTTGGTGGTGACGATTGGGAACCTGATCCTAAGATTGAACGAAGTATCTACGTGAATGGTAATAATAATGCAAATGCATTGGGCACCACATACGCTCAAGATGATAGTTATGCTCCGGTTGGTTGGGTTAGAATCGCAGACGAATTAGCTAGAGTAGCATTTAATGCAACAAAAGCTATGATGGTTGCAACAGGAAAAACATCACCATTTGATTACGTCACATTCGGTGTACACAAATCAGATACGTTCATTGCTGTTGGTAATGGTGACCCTAAGAGTAAGAGAAGCGAATCTCAATACTTGGAACGTTTTGGTGAAGTCTCAAAAATGAATACAGGCACAGTAGCATCTAAAATTGTAGCCGCTATTCAAAAGAAATTCAATGAAGCATATGCCGCAGAAACAACAAAGATTGATGAAGCCGCTAGAAAACTTCAAGGCACATCATATGATGCAATTGCAAAAAACTTACTGCCTAGCTTAAAAAAGGATCTTGCGACTGGACTCGAAAAAGGTATCTATGCTGATAACGTTGCGGAGTCTGCACGTATTGAACGATTGATTGCAGTTTCTAAATTAAATCCAAATAATCAAACTGATTCTGAAGGAAACTCCACCAATCAAATTTGGAGTATGAAAGAAGGTAAGTACGTTGATAGACCTATTACAGGATATACAGAATATTCTGATGGTGAAGGTGGTACCTATAAACGCCCAATTTATGATGACAATGCAATAATGATTGACGAACAGGGACGTCCAATATATGACTTGAATAAGTCTGGTATGCTTGATGTTGGAGACTTTACATCAAGTGCGACAAATCCTGCAAATCTTGTGAAGGCATCTAATACTGCTGTGAATAGTTCTAATCTAGTAGTTAATCCAAATGGAACAGTATCTACATCTGCTGGTGGTGCAACTGTCGTTTCTAATAGCGGTAATGTGATTGACAACTCAACGAAAACTAGCGTTACTAATATCACTAGAGGAACAAACCCTCATGGAGATTTATTGAGAAGTGCTGGTATTCAAACAGGTATCATAGCATAAAAAAGGGGAAGCATTTCTGCTTCCCCAAACGACAACCAAAGGAGATTAAATCAATCAGTCTTCTGCGAGTTTCTCGAAATAACTGATATCGTCATCATCATCTACTGAATCAGCAACTGTAGCCTTTGCTTTAGTTGTTGTTTCAGGTTTTGATGAAGCTGTAACTGGTACATTAGGCTTAGTAGAATAGAAATTCTCTCCAGCAGTACCATCTTCAAGTCCAAGCACTTTGTTCAAACGTGCTTTGAGTTCATCATAAGTCTTGAAGTTCTTCTCACTCAAGAATTCAGACAAGCTGTGTTCTTGCTTCCAAATGCGTTCCAAGTCATCTTCATCTTGCGACAAAGGTGCTGGCGCTTCAAATTCAGACTTATCATAATTCTGATAACCTTCTACTTTACGAATCTTCAACTTGAAGTTCGCACCTTCCCAAAGGTCGAATGGGTTGACTGGAGTTTCATCTTCAAACTCAGGATTCATCAAGTCATTCAACTTGTCGAAAATCTTCTTACCGAATTTGTACAATTTAACTGTTCCGTCATTGTCAGGATTTGCAGGATCCTTAACGATGTAAACGTTTGCGACATATTGCAACTTACGCTTTTGCTTACGTGCAATATCTTTATTTGCGTCAGAGCCAGAGTTCCAAAGAACAGTATTGTGTTCTGAAACTGGATCTTTCTTACCGATAGTAGTCAGAGAGTTTTCAATGTACCATCCACCAGGACCTTGGAATGAATGATTGAAGACTTGAACCCAAGGTACATCTTCGCCTGCGGGTGCGGGAAGAAAACGAATCGTTGCGAATCCATTACCTGCTTTGTCTACTGTTGGTTTCCAGAAGCGAGTATCTTCATAAGATTTTTTTGCTTCTTCTTTGTTGGTGAGTTTGGAAACTGCGTCTGTGAGTTTTTCCAAATCTTTGGTGCGTGACTTTTTCAAATCTGCGAATGATGCTGATGCCATATTAGTATATTCCTTGTATGTTAAGTATTAAATGTATGTTTTGCTTGTCCACGTTTTTCATAATCTACTATATTATATAGCATATTACGTTCTTCATTACTGGCTAACAATGCACAAACCTTTGTTGGTTTGTGCATTATTGCCACTAATTCATTACCACTTCTTTGAGTGTTTTTTTCATTCTTGCTGTGTCGTACTTTAAGAAGGGCTGGTATTTTTTGCACAGTTTGCTTACCTCTCTGTAGATTGGATCGTGTACTATTTTATCATAACTCTTAGTAAAATGCAAGAAGGAATTTAAAATAGATAATGTGTCTAAACTAATTTCTTTTCGCAAATACTTTTTAATTATTGGTGGGTGGTCTCCATCTTTAGCTGTGAAGAATGCATTGAGTTCATCTGGCGACATACCAGATAGAAAATCAATTTCACTTTTGAAAACATAAGTCAGAGACTCTTGTTTTCTTTTCCATTCTTTGTAGCGTTCTTCACACTCTTCAGATAGAAGTTCTCCAACCCAAATCTTTGTGTCATGTAGAAAGTTAGAAACTAAAAATTCTTCTAAGTAAGCGTCTTTACGATTGCCTAGTTTAGCAAAAAAGATTTTGTCTTTACGTTTCAAAAAAGAATCGTATGTGACATTGACTTTCTTGTTGTACTTGAACCAATCGTAACTGTCTTGTGTGAAGTGATTCTTAACTCCCAAATAAACTTTGTATGCGTCTATTGCGTCCATTTTCATAAGTAATTATCCAAAAAGTCTCGGTGACTGATAGAATACGACAATAAATTTTCTGTGTTCTTAACTATCATCTCATCAATTTTTTTGTACTTCTCATTCAAATTATCTTTCATGCATTTTTGTTTTGCCTGTTCTTTGTATAAATCATATGCTTGAAAAACTGATATGATTTTATCTGAAGGTATAAACATATGTTTTGTCAAGTCTCCCACGTTAAATCCGCCATTTATAATATGATCTTGCATCATTTTTTTATAGCCGATGGGATACGATTCGTCATTTTTGAGAGAGTCCCAAAATTCAGTTCCAGTTCTTTTACTAGTGTAGTGTAAGAATATCCATTTGCTATATCCAGCATACAACTCTTTAGTAAATTCGTTAAACTTTTTCTTTAATGAATTATCATTGTGATTTGTTATGAAATTTGAATCCAAAATGTTGAATTGCGATATCATACTAGAAATATTGCTTGCCGTCATGGGTTCTAAGAAACCACCAGATAAACAAAATGCAATACAGTTTCCTTTGTACACTTCATCATAATGACCAGCTTTAAATTTAAAATGATTCAGAATTTCGATATCATGCCCAACCTTGTTTATCAACTCAGTTTTAGCTTGTTCAGCATCAATTTTTGTACTATCAAAAATATATCCTGATCCATATCTATCTTGTGTTGGTATTTTAAACATCCATCCATAGTTCATTGCTGTTGATCTAGAATATGGAGGAATTTCTTCACCAACATTGTTTATGAAGAATGGTATTGCAGAATCAACTTTAAAATGTTTTGTGTAGTCTATCCATTTTGAATTGTAGTGTTTTCCTATAATAAGTCTAGCAAATCCAGAGCAATCAAACACAAAATCAAATGTGTGTACTCTTCCACTATTATCACGAATTCCAGTTATAATTTCATCGCCTATAATTTCGACAACTTTTCCTTCGTGTCTAATAACACCTCGACTTTCAGCAATTTGTCTAAAATATTTTGCTGTCAGTCTAGCATTAATGTGTAAAGCGAAATCATTGATCTTTTCAACTTTACCATTACGTAAAATGAATGGCGATTTATTGTTCAATGCAATTTTATACATTCCTCTTGTTTTGATATCAATATCATTCGCAAAAAGATATGTGTGATAATCTTCTATGTTTCCGCCATAAGATTCACAATTGATATCGCCATGCCAAGGGTGCGTAGTGCTGTAATGAAAATCTGAATCACCATTCCATTCATCATATCGAGAACCCATTTTAAACGTAGCCTTTGTGTTTCTGATGAAATCGAATTCATCAATACCCAAATTACGTAGTTCCGATTTAAAATTGAATAGTGTTGATTCTCCGGCGCCGAGAATTCCTATCTCGGCACTTTCTATTAACTCAACTTGCAAATTTGGAAAGGATTTATTTAACATCAATGCGGCCAACCAGCCTGCTGTTCCACCACCGACAATAAAAACTTTCTTCATTAATCTTCCTCAAATGTTAATCTAGCTTTTTGTGCAATCATCTTTAATTTCATAGCCTCGCCTTCAATAGCAGATTTCATTCGAGGTGTGATTAAAGATGCCGCAGTTTCAACTTCAAGATTTCTCTCTGAACAAAATTCTAAAACAGCATCAATCATTGTGATTGGATACTTGTTTTTCTGAATTTTTTTAATCTCTGCTTCAAATTCTTTCTGTGTCAGAATTTTAAGATTCATAGTACCTTACCGATGTGATGCGTCCATTCTTGAAAGACCCATGTTCATTCTTGGTGACGCTAGGTTGTGCAACACGATACCTCAAGTTTGCCAAATCCTTCTCTGTTGCATAGTAAGATGGAGGATATCCATTCTTGCGTTGAAAAGTTTTCATTACAATCTTTTTCATAATATACCTTTAAGTTAATTCAAACGATAAAAAACATGCCCCTCAATTTGAGCAACTCTATGCACTTTGTTAAGCCATGCGGGCTTGACATCAATTGCATGAAAGTGTGTAGCACCTTCTAAGAGTTTAATTATATCACTACCTATCGCTTTTGTCAATAGAAGTTTTGCAACTTCATATGATTCTTTCCAACGGCTATTGTTTGCTGGTGGTGTGTTTGCTTGTTTAGTATTGTACCAAGAAAACTGATATGGCTCCGTGACAACATCACGAATGTTTTTTGGATATCGTTTGTCCTTCAATCTGTTTAATGTCACTACGCCCACAGCAATTTTGCCAATAAGTGGTTGGTTGCCAGCTTCGTGATAAATGTTCATTGTCATCCAATACAAATCTGCTTTGCTAGAATCTTTTGGTGATGTTGATGCTTCGGATATTTCTTTTAATGAAGGTAGAGTATTTGCAATTGATTGTGTCGAGAATATCGATACTAAAAATACTAGAGCGGTTAGTAGTGCTTTCATATTTTCCTTTCTATATCATACACTAAAATGTTTAGTGGGTCATTTATTTATCAATTGTACATCTTTTCTGTCAATCTGTCAATGTCAAAACTGCAATCGGTAATCTTCTTTAGTTCCGTATCATTGAATTGTTTCAGGCTTTCTAGTGTCATTCCTTTGCCATTGTTATGGTGTTGATGCCCCATGTTGCGCTGAATATCGTATTGCGGTATTCTATGTTGAATTTGCAATCTTCGTTGTACCATTTCAGGACTAGAAATACAATTCGCATAGTGAAAAATCAGCATGTCTTCATTATTGAATGATGGGAAGTGCCTGCCCGCATCATATGTAATGTCACCAACATTGTGCAAACTTCTTGCTCTACGTGCCATAAAGTCTGTTTTGTAATGTATGCCGTGTTTCTTCTGTTGCCACAAAGGTAATTGTCTATCTAATGTACCTTCGGGGTTCCAATCAAAGAATGCAATTGAGGGAATCAAATACTGACTTGCTTTTGCAATACCATGCATATGTTTGTCTACATCACCGACAATAAATTCAGTAACGTTTAATGCAATTCTCCACCCACCAAATTGTTTTTCGTATGCCATAACTTCAGCATCAATCGCATGTGCTTGAAATTCTTTGTTAACAGATTTAACAACTATCCAATCTGGACAAATTTCTTTGCAGATTTCTACAGACCTATCAGTAGAATCATAATCGATTAAAATGCCATACTGAAAAATCTTTTTGTGATGTTCAAGCCACCAAGGCAAAAGATATTCTTCATTATAGAAGTGAGTGATGATTGTTTTCATACTGTAGCAAAGTCTAATTGAATGAATTTATCTTTGAGTTCTGGACGTTTTGATTTAATATTCTGTTTGATTTCAGAAAAGAAATTCCATGCAAGAGGCAACCAAACAATTTCTTCAGTTTTGTTGATTGAATTAATATGGTCAAACGGCACGATAGGAATCTTAGTCCCAGGCGTAAATAAATTGTGTTTTAGAGGATTATCATCCACAATATAATCCAAGTGGATGTCACCAAAGTTCAGAATTGTATTGCCCTTTGCGGCCGCACCATATCCGACAATCAAATACCCATCTTGTTTGTATTTTGCAATCTCTGCTTTAAGTTTACGAATTGTTGATGTTGCTTTTTCTGAAAATGAATCAACAGCATTTTTATCTTGCCCATGTGTCTGAAGATGCATAGAGTAAACAACTTCAGATGATATGCTTTCCTCTGGATTTTCAGAAAATACATAAACCTCACTTGTTCCATGTATATCAGTTCTAATCACATTAGTCATATAAAGACCTATGCTTTCGGCAAGGCGTCCAATTGATCTAATATTAAAAAATGAAATGTGTTCGTGGTATATCGTATCAAATTGCCCATGCTTCACCATGTCAGCTTGTGAAGTTTGAATAAAGATTCTGCCATTCTTTGCTAGATGTTTTTTGCAAATCTCTAAAAACTTTTTAGGGTATGTGTTATGTGCAAATACATTCTGTGCAATAATCACATTGAACGTATCTTTACCTAGTTTTTGAATTGATTCTTCGGACAAATAGTCACAAACAACTTTGTGATTCTTACTGCTTAATGCATATAGATTTTCTGCTGGATCAATCCCATAAGTATCATAACCATATCGCTTGAATGAGTCGAGTTGAGTGCCATCATTACATGCAATGTCTAATACCGACAATGTGCTAATTGCAGATGTGGATCGACTATTCTCGGCAACTAATGAAACGAAATCATCAAAGTATTGTTTTAAAGTTTTTGTTGTGCCGCTGACATACAAGTAATTCTTGAACAACAAGTCTGGGTTGACTGCATGTGTCAATTGAAGATGTGTGCAATCATTGCAGTAATTCAATCCCAATGGAAAGAATTCTTCTTCTTCTAGTTTGCTTCGTGTATATGAGTTTGCTAACGGCTGGTCTTTTAAGTCTAATACTTGCGTTAGATTATCACCATCACAGCAAAGACACTTTGTTAGTTCTTTACAATTGTTCATATATAATTCCTAAAATTTCTATCGTCACTTCTGTTATCGAAATTGAGTGCATTGTATGTATCTCTCAATTCTTCGCATATGCTATCTACAGTATCTTTGAATTCAAAGTCTAATGCTTTCTGTATCTTATCAGTATTCAATTCAAAGTCATATGCAACTTTATCACCTGGAGTAATAATTAGTTCTGCATTAGTCTTGTTTGACGTAATCATCGCTAAGTCATGTACCGTAGAATTGAATGATGATACATTATATTGTCCAGAATCAATTTCGGTATCTATAAGTCTATTCAGCACTCTAGTCAAATCATTGATACCTAGAATTGCTCTACGAATATTCAAATTCTTTGCAATGACAGTTTTCTTTTCAATTGCAGACTTCATCATAGAATTCAACATTAATTCACTACGAGTATTTGGTGATGCGCCATTAACTGTACCGAATCGTAAGCCGATAATTTTCTTGCCTGTGCCCACATAACAATTTGCAATCAAGTCTAGTGCAATCTTTTGCATGTCATAGTGATTGAGTGGATTAAAATTGATTGGCGAACTTTCACTTGACATTTCTGATCCTGCGCCATAGACACTTGCGCTAGACGCATAAATTAATTTTTGTTTTGTGGATAGTCTCTCACACAGACTAGTGAAGTAATCTACGTTGTTCACCCATGAACGGGTTGGACTGTGTTCGCACATTGGAACACTACTATGTCCTGCAAGACAATAGATGATATCGTATTCAGTAATGTCTACTGAATTGAAATTGACTTTATCAGAATATCCTAAGTCTTTTTGAAACAAACAAAGGTCAATTGACTTTACTGTGTGTTTGTCTTTGATTGTGGGATAGAATTTTGATCCAATATAACCATTACCACCCAATAACAAAATTTTCATACTGTCTCCATAAATTAGTGATGGGTTTTCTGTTACG
>Ga0222712_10000521_pt1 | contig 50180 bp, 36 predicted proteins | sample C33_657DmetaG_FD_165043 | JGI IMG/M metagenome (GOLD analysis project Ga0222712, IMG submission 165043) | Estuarine water microbial communities from San Francisco Bay, California, United States - C33_657D | ecosystem: Environmental > Aquatic > Marine > Unclassified | place: USA: California... | reverse complement strand
TACTCTTTCAGCTCGCTCCTTGGCAATTCTGCTCCCGGCATCGTAGTAAGTGTCTGCCACAGCTCTAATTGCGTCAGCATCTGACGCAGCTCTATCGGTAAATGTTTTTCCAAACGAAACGTCATCCATGTATTCGAGAGCGGCATCTATGTCGTCTCCAAATATAAGACCAAGACTTCTCAACGCCCAAAGTTCTGCTCCTATTTCCATGGAGCGGTTTGGCGAGCCTTCTGGGTTCATGTCCCAGATGTAACGTCCGGCCAGAAATGCAACAGCCTCTCCTCTAGTCTGAAGCCCCTTTATGGCATCTAGAGGGACACTTGTTTTGCCCTGCATGATTAGGTATATGTCGTCTGCTGTCAGCTTCGATGGGTCTGTTATTTCCCTTTTGCCAATCTTTATACTCCCGCCTGTTGCGAGCATGTTTTTCACGTATTCATGAAGAGCTTTGGCCTGTATGGAGTGCGCTATTTCATGTTTCATCGTATGACGACCGATGCCAGACGGACCCTCAACCATGCAGGCCATGTTTGTAGCAAAAGCATTTGAGTTGACTAAGAAGTCGTGGAGATGGGCGACTCTTTCTGCTTCTGTTTTACCGCCTTCAGCGTATATTTTTAGTCTCTCATTTGTTTTTAGATTGGGCATTTCGCTTTCTTGCCTGCCCATCATGTGGGTTATGTCTAGGTCTATATTCCCGCTTATTCTTTCCCCGCCCACTACGCCATTAATCGAAAAAGCACCATCATCCAGGTCTCTTCCGTTTACAAAACTTATAGTGTCTATTGCGTCTTTGATATGTTCTGGGTTTTTGATTACTTCATCTATAAAAGCTTCTAGTGATGCTCTTTCTGTTTCGTAATACCTAGCAATATCTCCCTTGATGAGGATTTCTTTTTCTTCTTTAGACAACGCCCTATAGCTTGGGTCTGCTTCTAATCTTGCTTTTATTCGCGCTTCGACTATCTCTGGCGTATCCCTGTTTCTTATTACAGTATTGATTACGCCGTTTTCTCTAAGCTTTTCTATCGTCTCTACTAGGTCAGCGTTTGTTGCTCGTTTATCGTCTGACGAATCTATTCCCAGTCTGTCCTGTAGTTCTTTTACGCGCTCGCCCTGGCGACGGAACTCCTCTTCGGCCCTGACCATTGCATTGACGAACCATCTTTCGCCTTCCGCAACACCACCTTTTTCGCGGTACTTTCTGTACTCGCCGAAGCCCATTCGCTTTCCGTTTTCGTCGTACCACGAGACTCTGCCAAAGCGGCTGTTGTCAAAGTCAAAAATTAGATTGGCAATCTTTTTTTGTATTCCTTTGACGCTTCTTCTTTCGTCACCTTCTGGTGCTGCTTCCCTAGCTAGCTCTACCAGTTTCCCAACGAGTTTGGGCAGGCTTACGCCAAAACAATTTGAGCCATTTGCGTCAGTAAATTGATTTGCAGCCGGAGTTCCAGGAGGGCAACGCATTTTGCCTAGCTCGTCAAAAACTATTCCTATCCCTTGAGCTACTCTGCCGACGAGACTGCTTCCGCGAGCTGCTCTACCTAGTGATTCGCCGAGACTTTTCTCCTCAACACCGTCCAGGTCTGGGTTTCTTTCTGCAGGAAGCTCCCTGTTGAAGTAAAGAGGGTCCATTGGCTTTTCTGAGCCATCTATTTTTTCCCCGTTTCTGGGGTTTATCTTGTACTTCTCCATTCTTATTCGTGGAGATTCAGCAAGCTTCTTTTTCATCTCATCAACAGAGACGGGCTTAGCTGTGTCTAGGAAACCAAAGTTGGGTTCCATTTTCGACGAGTTTCTGGTTTCATAAGACGGGAAAAGATATAAAGATTTCCCCGGTCCGGCAACTTCATTAGGCATGTAGCGATATCCATCGCCTTCATGTTTCATGCCAGGTGGGCCGCCCTTATTGGCGCGTTTTTTATCGTCTGCCTGTCCAGGGCTGGTCATTCCTCCAGCCATTGCGGCCTTTACCGCCATGTGTGGGTCTAGGACGTTTGATTTGGAAGTCACGCCAATAGATAGCCTGAATACCTCGGCAGCTTCTATAAAGTCTTTTCTTCCGGCAAGTGGGGAAACAAGTCGTGGCGATACCAGCGTCCTTGTCTTGTGTGTAAACGTACCCGCCATTTGGGGTCCGCTTTCTTTAGTTGATTTCTGTTTCGGCCTGAAGAAGCTCGAACTCAATTAGTGAGGCCATCAGCTCTGCGTCAACTTCGGAAGACTTCTTTTCTGAATCTCCGCCCATTACCCAGTTGGCTGGAATTAGGTTTTCTTTGCCCATTTCCTTTGCCCGCTTCATGATGTGACGTTTTGTTGCTTCTTTGTCCTTCGCTCTGCCAAATGCCTGAATTGCGTTCTTTAGGTCCTCTTCGCCTGCTATTGGGTAGGAGCCATCCGCCATCGCGGTTCCCTCTTTAGCCATAGCCTCTCTCTTGTCGTCACTAAACGCACGCTTGAGGGCAATCTCTGCAGCTTCTGCTTCTATCTCTTCGGCTTCGTCCATCTCGTACTTGTCGTAACCGAGGACTTCCCCGTCCAGTGAAACAAAAACATCGTATGACTTGCCGTCAAAGCCGTCGACCTCAACAGCAAAAGCATCTATTCCTTCGAAAGAATCTGCCTCAACTCCAACGATGTGTCCATCTATTGCCTTGACGGCAATGTCGGCGGCCTCAAACAGAGTTATAACTCTGAGGTCATCAAGCGCAGACTTGATGCTGAGAGTGTCTTCGAGCTTATGGAAGCCAAGAAGCTCACCAGTCGAGCCTTCGTAGAAAACTTCGTATGTCTTTCCTGACTTTTTCTGTACGTCAACTACAAAGGTGTCATTAGCCACTGCATATCCAGATGCAACAACAGAACCGTCAATCAGTTCTTCTGCCATTCCCTCTACGTGAATTAGGCCTGGCATTCCCTTTTCGGAAACGCATCCGCCTTCACAGTTATCGCATACAGGAACATGGCCAGCATATGCCTTGCGGTCGATGGCGCACAGGTAACCGGAAGAACCAACGTCAGCAGACTTGACGCCCAGTGAAACAAGGCGACGCTTGTAGGCGCGGTCCATTGCGCCTTTCATCTCTTCCTCGTCATCGAGCTCTTCGTCTTCTGGCATTTCTTCGTCCATGTCTTCGTCTTCGGGCATCTCTTCGTCCATGCCCTTCATGCGGTCCATTCTTCTCTGCTTTCGCGGAGAGCTGCCGCTGTTGGATGACATCATTTTTTCGTCCATGGATTCTTCCATGTCCTCTTCATCATCTTCCATGTCTGGCATCCAAGGCTTCTTGCCATACTTCTTTACGTACTTGTCGTACCCGTAAGTTTTGTAATACGCCGTCTTCTCTTCGTCCATGGACTCTTCGTCTTCGGAATCGGATTCTTCCTCTTCCTCTTCCTCTTCGTCCTCCGGCATTTCTTCTTCTTCTGGCATCTCTTCGTCCGTCATGCCTTCTTCAGGCATTTCGTCGGTCATTTCTTCTTCTTCGTCCATTTCCTCGTCGTCAACGGGCACAATTTTTACCTGAGTAGGAATAGCGCCACATTTGCCACAAATCTTTGAGCCAGCCTCGAAACCGCAGGCAGAAGCGTCGGCACCCTTGGCGCATTTGAGTATATTGCCGTCGGCGTCAATACTTAGGGCGTTCTGCATTTCTTTGTCCATAAAAGACGGTCTCCTATATTGTCCGTGCCGTAAAATTATACTCTAAACTATCATTTGAGTATGTATTGCGGCGTATATCCGCTGATGTCAAATACCTTTTTGCTTCGAGAATGTCTCTAGAAGTTCAATTGTTTTTGAAATTCTGTTAATAACCTTAGTTGATAGAACCTCTTCTGAGGCGGTGCTTTTAATTGCTGCCTCAACTTCCATGCGGAGGTAGGCGGGGAGAGCCCCTGCTACTTGTAGTAGAGAATTACTCTCTGACCCAGAAAACATTCCTACCTTTGCGGTTTTTTCTTCGACCACATCTTCGATGGTCTCTTCCGCTACGCCTGCATCTTCCAGCACTTGCCTCATCTTTTCGATAAGCAGTTTTGAAGCTTTTTGCGCTTCTCTAGCTGCCTCTTGGAGGGCTTTGGGCTCTTCGCGCAGAACCTTGAGCCAGTTGGCCAGATAGTGGGCATGGTCTTCTCTAGGCTCTGCAGAGAGTCCGAAGTTTGCCATTAGGAATGCTGCTCCTAATTCTGCAACCAATTCCTCCCGTGCGTACTCCGGCGTCCCAAAGCGGTTCATATTGGGTCTATCTAGTCTGGATGTATGCCCGGTCCAGTGGACCAACTCATGACCGAGAGTCGCATAGTAGCCCTCTGGTGTCTTGAAGTAGGCAAAAGGAGGCATAACTACCTTGTCTTTTGATGGGCTGTAATGTGCGCTTGAGCCATCACCCGTTTCTATTTCTGCCCCAACCGCAGAGAAGGCCTTGTCAACCTTCTCTACACGCGCCGCTTCGTCGAGAAGCTCTTTCGGGTCGTCTTTATAGTCGTCTGGGTTTATGCCTTCAATTTGTTCAAGGTTGAATACCGAATAGGTTCTCCAGTTGACTAGTTTTGTTTCCTCTTTGCCGGTATCTGGGTCTTTTACCTTTTTGAAAACTGGGGCCAGAATTTGTGTACCTTTTTCGCCTTTTCTTACCTGACCACCAACGCTTTGCCACTGGTTATATGTGGCCCATTTGTTGCTGGTATAGCCCTTTTCATCTGCTGAAAGCATCAAAACAAATGGGTTCATGCCGCTGAATACGTGGTTCGATATCCCGTTCTTCGGCATGGAAGTTGTTCTGTGCCAAGGGAACTGCCACGTGTCTCCACCTGATGCCTGAACTTTTTCTATTTGTTCAATCAACTTTGCGGTTAGGTTTTCGTACCATTCGTCCGCTTTACCAGAAGAAAGTCTTGTTCCAGATGGAACATTGAAGTCAATCTTGCTAACAGGGGTGTACTTGGGAAGACCGCCCTCAGCAGAGCGCCCCATCGACATTTCAAGGGCTATAAGCTTCGATGAAAGTGAGTTCGCACCACTAGATAGGCGAGGACCGTCTGACCCAGCTTTGGGCTTTTCAAATCCGGGGTTGTCATCAACAAGAGCAAGCGCCTCATCTCTGAGTTTTGCCATATTTGTTCTATTGCTGCCGATTGTCGCCTGGTATTCCTCGTCTATTGAAGTTGTTAGCTTGTTGATTTTGTCGTCAAGTCTTGCTACCAGGTTTCTTGCATCATCTTCGCCATACTTCTCGATTGTTTCTTTTCTGTACTTGCGAAGACTTTCAACTTCATCAAGCATGTCGTTCATGCGGCGCAGTCCAGATTCGAGCTTGTCTCCCTCTTCTTCGAACTGCCCGACGATGCCATCGATGTAGTCATCAAGGTCATTAACCAGGTCAGTGAGCTTTTCCGCGTCCTTGGGGTCTAGCCCTTGTTCGATAAGTAGTGGCTCTATATCGTAGGAGACACCAGTTCTATCGTTAACAACGCTTGGGAACATGTCGGCTATGTGTTGACGCAGTGTTATTGCTCTTGCAAGGTTGTCAATCTGTTCTCTGCCAACGTTGTCTGCGTTGGCGGTAGTTATGGCGACAGCACCAAGTCTTGGACCGCGTATTGCATCGTCGATGTCGGCAGACATAGCATCTTTGTCTATGCCACCCCCGGCTGTTCTGTACGTAGGTCTAGCTGCGGAGGAGAAGCGCATTTCTGCTGTCTCCCTGGCTGCAGCAGTCAATCTGTTTTCCTTGGGCTTGGCTACAAAGCGTTGACCCTTTACCGGAGAAGCACCGCTGCTCATTCTTATCTTCGACTCACCGAATGGGTCAGCGAATGCGTCACCGTCTCTTGGGAATATCTCATCTATGGAGAATCTTGCCGAAGAGCCTTCAGATTCGGCCATCTTGTTTAGACCATCAACGAGAGTTGTTAGTTCACTCTCTCCTAGTAGGTCAAGTTTGCTCAAGTTGAACGTCGCTGGTATTCCGCCATCTGCCATTCCGCTTCTTGGAACACCTCTGTCACCTTTGCCAAATACGTGTACTTCGTGGTCCTTGCTAAGCATTTTCCATAGGCTTCTTCCGAAAGATTCGTCAGAAAGACCTGCCGCCCTGGCCGCCTCTCTGATTCTTCCAAAAGCCGTAGATACAAAGACGGATTTATTCGCCTCTCGAACCAGCGCATTGAGGTCGTCGTTTGCCCGGTCAGCATTACCTATGCCACTTAAGTTTTTGATATGGCCTTTACGTAGTAATTCTATTACCACACGTGGGGATACGCCGTCTTTTCTGTATCTGTCGAATGTCTCTTCATTGATGTCAAACCCGACAAGCTCAGAGAGTTTCTTTGCTTTTTCTCTGTTTGTTCCTTCATTTATTCCGGCAGCAGAAAGTATTACATCTCTCTTGAACGCCTTGAATAGCCTTCTGGTTGTGTCTGGAGATAGCGAAGACTTAGTCGAAGACGATGGCTGAGGTGATACTGGCCTCTTAGTCGGAGAGCCAGCTTCTGGTTGTAGAGTTGTTGACGCGGCTTTTCGTGGGTCCCCAAAACCCCATCCACCAACTAAAGGAGATAGGTCTGGGTCGCCTTCGCCACCCCATGACATCGCCTCGTCGTAGTCAGCGTCTGTCTTTCCTGGGTTCTGAGAAAGCCAGTTCTTCTTTACTGCATCTCTCTGGTCTTCTCTCATTGCATAGAAATGTGAGTATGGGTGAGAATATACTTCGGCAGGGCCCATAACTCCCTTGTTGTAGAGATATGCCCGTTTTGCGTCTTGCAAAAACTCAGGGCTCGCCTCATAATCTTTCTCTGACTTGCCCTTATTTCTGGTTACCCAGTCTCTTCTGTTCTTTGCGTACTGACTTATGTTGGCGTTGTCTACATAGGCCTGCTTGATTTCATCAACCCACTGTTCTTCTGTTAGCGGGGACCAGTTAACTTCACCCCTAATTAGGTCGTAGTCCGGGTCTCTTGCATCCAAGCCAGAAACCCAAACTGGTGCCGACTTGAATCCGAATGTCTCGAACATGTGGTCAGAAGCATCCCCGACGTTCATGCCGATTTTTTCAAGCAGAGTCATTGCGGATACTGCTTGCATATGAGAAACTTCGCCAGATTCGATTCTGTCTATAAACTTCTCTTTTGCAGCCTCAGAGCCGGTTAATAGACTCTTGATTCTAAGACGTCCATCTGTGGTGAATTTCCCGTCTTCATCCATGACATCTACGTCTTGGCCTGGTCTGCCTAGAACAAGACTTTGGAAGAATTCTTTCGCCGGAACCGGCCATCCGGTTTGGTCGTTATAGCTCTCTAGGGGGTTGTTGAGTATTCTTGATGCTGATTCTGCATCAAAAAAGTCATCATCTGGCTTCAGATATTCTTCTGGGGCACCAGTCCAACCTTGTGAGACTTCGGTTCTTCTCGCAAGGACAACCTTCCCATCTTTTCTCGCTACTCCAGAGTTTGTCGACCTTTTTATCCCTCCTCTGTTAGCGCCAGAAGACAAGCGACGCTCTCTTCTCGAAGTTGGTGTCCCAGTTGACTCAAAACCTTCATCACGCATTCTTCTTATGTGGCGCATTTCGGCAGCTCGAACTTCCTGGCGGGTCATTCCGTACTGCTCGCCAACCTCTTCAAGAGTTGGGCCGGACATTCTAAGATTGTAGATATCTTCGTCTGATGGTCTTTCTGAGTTAGCCCCAGAACCTAATCTGCGGTTTGCATATTCATCAAGACGGTTTTCAGCCATACTGTCTCCAGCGTCGGCCATAACGTTTTCCATCTCATCGACTCTCTCCGAGAATTCCTGGCTGGAGATGTAGTCGTTCTCTGTCTTTCCTGGATTGCTGTCTAGCCAGTCCCCGAGCTCGTCGTCATATCCTCCATATGAATTCATGTAATAGTTAGCCAAGATTTCAACGTCTTCAGCATCACGCTTGCTTACGCCATTGTTTTCCTGACTGCGTCCCGAAGAAAGACGAGATGATTGATTTGCGCCGAACACATAATTCAGGTAAGCATCTACTGCTCTATCTAGGCGCGAATCTTTGCCTTCTGCTTTGTCGCCTTTCTTAGATGAAGACTTTCTTGCTTCTTTAAGTCTCTTATCCGCATCTTTGCGGCCAGAGCTAAATCTCTGTGCAATTCCAGAATCTGAATTGGAAATTTTTGCCTCAGAGAAAGACTCGCTACCTTTTGACCGTCTAGTGCCATCCAGAGAGTCCAGAGAAATATCGTTTTCCTTGACGTAGTTCAGGACATGTTCGTACGCATCTGCCAGTGAGCCAAACTCTGCATCGTCGGATGGCGGTCCGTAACTGAAACTGTAAGAAGGTCCATCTTCTCCACCACTGAAGTCGGCACGGTAAACAGCCCACGAATCTCTTCCAGCTGGCTGGATGACCATCTTTCCACCATTAAAGTCGGCGATGTATGTGCCCTTGAACATATTGTCTTCAAGTGTTCCGCCATCTTCTAGGACCATATCCTTACCAATAGCGCTTGGTATCGGGTTGCCTCTTGCACCAGACGAGAAACCACCCGGTACATCTGGGCTTTCATCGTCTTCTGATGTTTCCCCGTATATCCAGTCTGTAGGGCCTGGGTCTAGTTCGCGTATTGCTCTCGTAGACGCAACATACTGAAGTCTCTGCTCCTCTGGTGATGGGTACTCCATCTCGTTGGTCTTCTTGTTGAGTCTTGGTCTTGGGAAATCTCCATAAAGCCGAACTCTCCCAAATTCAAGACCTTTTGACCTGTGTGCCGTCATTACCATGACGTCAACTTCTTGAGCATCACCTGAAGTTATGCCAGAGAGTAACTCTGCTGCCTGTTCTGGAGTTGCGTCAACCCAGATTGCATATTTGCCATTTGTTTCGTCCGGTTTACCTTTTTGGACTTTACCTATCGGATTTAAATTTTGCTTTTGCCACTCAAACTTTGCATCCGAATCAGATGAAGGGTATTTGGTGTATGGGAGTTGCAAGAACAGCTTTCCGTTCTTATACAAAACCTGCGTTTTCTTATCTCCTGCCCATTTACCCATGCTGCCTGGGTCTATAGACATCTCAAAGCCATCTGTTATTTCGCTCGGCAGAATTCTCTTGCCGGAGCCGCCACCGGACTCCCCCTTGAGCTTGCCCCCAACAACGACCTGGTCTAGTATGTCGATAATGTTTGGCGTGTCATTGAATAGCTGCACAAGCATTCTCAGTCGCGGGCTTGCATCCTCGGCGCTGGCTGCATCCTGAACCTCTTTCCATGAAGAGAATTCTTCTAGCTCCTCATGTGGATTTTTTACTTGTTTACCAGCCTTGAGCATTACTGCGTGCCACGCAAATCTCGTTAGGTCCTTCTTGAAGTTCTCAGAAGTTCCTACAGTTCTGCCAAGCTGTATTTGCTCCACAACTGCACGGAGCGCTCCGCCGTTGCTTCTTGTCAAGATTGCATCTGGGTCAACCATCGACTCTGGTTCAACAACGCCATTGCCTGGCTTGCCGACTCCACGAATTCTGTTTTTTGAACCCATGTATGCTAGGAATCTGTTTGCATATCCAGCTATTTTGCTGTCAAATCTCCATGAGCCAGTGAGCGGAAGGTCGTATGCGGCTTCCGCTTTTTCTAGACTGTCCGATGCTCCACGGAATCCGTAAATAGCCTGGTAGCTGTCTCCAACGAATACGACTTGGATGTTCTGCTCGCGCATAACTCTTGCCATTACTGGGTTGATGTCCTGAGCTTCGTCAAAGAATATTACGGACGGCTTTCCTTTAAATAGTCCAACACCTTCGCTGAGCTGCGGTCTCGATAGGGCCCACATCTTTGTGAAAACTGAGTTGTCGAGCTTCATTACGCCATCTGGGTCGTTCATGTCATCCCAAATAGCTTTTGCGTGACCCAACAGAACGGGCGGAACATTCTGGATTGTCTTGAAGTGCTGCGCGCCTATTTCATCATCTTCCGAGATAAGGAACTGCTTAACAGCCTCTCTTACAAGTTTTGTTACGTCAACCGCATCAAGAACTACAGGGCTTCCTGTTGTTGAGTCTTTAAGACCATCTGGATGTTCCATCTGCTTAATCTTGAAATGAACAGATATATCTTTGTTGCGCGTCCCCTTGGATTTAACTCTTTCAGGTGCGTTACTGCCCATTCTGTCAGTGAAAGCTTTACCCATCGTCTGCTTGACCCAGTTCCAGGAGATTGAGTCACCAGTTCGAGACTCTGTATTCCCAGGGAATCTGCCCTCAGCTTCAAGCTGAATGTCCTTGTTGAACGCCATGTAGACGATTCTCTTCTTCGGGTCTTGACGCTTTAGTCTTTCAGCAATCGTTACAAGAGTAGAAGTTTTACCAGTACCGGCAAATGCTCTTACAATCACGTTCTCACCAGTTGCTACCGCATCTGCAATGACTGCCTGCTCTTCTGTTGGCGGGAACTTCTGATATGAATAGTCCCAATCAGTTCTTGGCACCGAGCCAGCACCAGAGCTAAATCTTCCGCCCTCTCTGCCAACTTTTCCTTTTTCCAGGTCATCGATAAAATCGTCTATATCTTTTGCTGGGTTACCAGCAGAACTTGCTGCTTCGTATGGGACCTCTGAGAAAAACCGTTCACTACCGTCGTTGTAGGTAACACCAACACGACCATCCTGCGGGTCATATGTCATGTTGCTAGCGCGTCTGCTTCTACGAGTGTCAAACTGCATAAGATTTGCGGCACGAACTGGTCCACCTGACGAGAATCTGTCTACGTCGTAGTCGTCCTCGTCCCACGGCTCTGGAGTAATTGACGGCAAGAAGTCCTGCTCTACCCACTTCATCGCAGAGTCCATATTCTTGAAAGACTCTGGGTGGTAGTACTCATCGCCAGACTGTCCACCATCACGTGCGTAACTTCCAGTTGTTCTTAAAACAAAGAATTCACCGCCGTCTTCGGATATTGAATATGTTGTTTCATTATCTGGGTTAACGACCCACTCGTCGCCCTGCTTAGTTGCTTTTAGGCTGTCGTCTGCTTCAGACAGCCTTACGCCCTTGTATTTCTTCTTGATTGAAGCCATAGCTGCACCCTTGCTTTCGGCATTGTGCAACTCTTCTATGTCTCCTGGGGTTACTCCGTCATACGCATAGACGCCACCCTTGTTGAACCCGACAACAAGTCTTTCGTTGTCGGCATCATAGAATGCTCCAGTCAGCGCTGAACTTCCAGCGGTGTCTATCCTCTTTCTTCCAGAAGAAAACTCTTCTGCAGATGGGCCGTTCTTGCGTTTTCCTGGGCGTGTCTTGGCTTTGAGTATGTTTCTATCGCGGAATCTTTGGAGGTCTTCTTCCGACCATGCCTTCTGCTTTATTTTTGCGCGCTTCTTTTTACGTATCTCGCTAGAAGAGCCGCCAGAGGAGAGTCTTTCTCTTCTCCAGAGTCTGCGCTTCTTGCTTTCTTTAGCACCCTCCGGGTAAAGAAGGGCATTGATATGAGCATACATCTCATTTGTGTCGAGCTTTTCCCCACGGTTAACGGAATCGAAGCGCTCATCAAAGATGAGTGCATCCATTGTGTCGAAAATGTCTTTCTTATCTTCTTTGGCTATCTTGGATGCTTCATCAAACACCCTTTGGCCAACCTTTTGGCTGGGCGTAAGGCTGCTCTTGCCTGCACCGGAAGAAAATCTCTCGTCGTTGTCATCGTCGTCGAGATATTCTTCATCCTCGTCGAGTCTTTCTCTTCTTCTTCTCTGAATCTTAGAGCTAGCAATACCAGCAAGCGTTCCTATTAGTAGTGGATTTTCGATAGTCATTTGACGAACTAATCCAGAAGACAGCCTTGCTCCGCCTTCTTCTTTGCCCACACTGGAGAGGTACTCCTCATATTCGCCGTAGGAACTGAAACCCTGCTCTCTAGCGAAGTTATCTGCGTAGTAATTGGCCTCTGCTTGAAGCTCTTCATCAGTTGGTTCCGGAAGGCTTCTGTAGTATTCATCCATGTCGCGACGGGCGTCGAGTATGTTCTTATTTGCTCCTGCGCGCACCTCGGAAACAATTCTTTCACTAACTCCCAGCTCCTCTGCGAGTTCTGCATCGGTTAGTTCATCTTCGCCAAAGTTTGTTACATACTTGTCAAATATTTGATAAGAAACATCTTCGCGAGTTACGGCTCTCTCGAATCCTTTTCTCTCTTTTGTCTCTATGTCGTCTGCAGATAGGCCGGTTATCCTCTCTATTGATTCGCGACTCAATCCAGCTTTGCGTCCCTCGAATATTGCGTCGCTTCCATCGCGCCCGTCGAGCCTCATGCGTGCTATTTCTCTAGACTCAATTCTTCTTACATCTTCACGAGACATTCCGAGCATTCTGCTCATATCGTCGAGGGTGAGTCCTTCCATTCTGTAGGCGAGTATCTCGCTTGGAGTTGCACCATCTCTGAGGCGCTTCATTTCCCGCATCTCCATTTGGCGAACGGTTCCTCTATCTAGACCGTATGCCCTACCAACCTCGTCCAGGGTTTCTCCCTTCATGCGACGAGAAAGTATCCCTAGGTTTACTTTCCTATCTGCCATGTTGGTAGCCATGACCCTCTTGACGTCTTGGCGTCTTTCTGCCTTGTTGCGCCCAGAAGAGAACCGTGATTCCCCATCACCAAAAACATTTAGTGCCCTATCAGAAAGAAGAGAAGAAATAAGGCTGCCGTAGTCATACGGAGCATTCTCTCTATCCTTCCTAGTTTGCACTGCTTTGTCTATGGCAGAGTCAAGGTCATCATCAAGGGATATTTTGTTGCTTCTATTGTAATTATTTATGTCAAGGAAGAACTCTGGGTCTCCAGGTCTAATTTCTTCCTCTATCAACCTGTCATATGTTTCTATGAATCGTCTTGCTTCTTCTACAGAATCAAAGGTATCTGTCTCGTAGATATAGTCGACGGAGCCATAATCTTCCCCTCGGTACATACCTACAACAGTCCATGCTCCCGCATCTGGCCCATCAAGGCCTATGTCGGAAGATGGAACTATCTCCATATCGACGTTTTCGGTATTAATTCTGTCTGCCGCTCTGTTGCCGCCCAGTTCAGAGTCGAGCCACAGCTCGTCCTCTATTTCTGGTGCATATTTACTGCCAGATGAGAATCTTGTAGATGGTGGATAAGAGTATGGGAAATCTTTATCTTTTATCGTTCCGATGTGTGGCGGCAAAAGCTGTCCAGGTACGAACTCAGAGTTTGCCGCGTCCATGGCATCGCTTAGTTTTTGGAAGCCCTCAGCATCTAGACGAATCATTGCCCTTGGCGAAGTCGGGTCCTTTGGCTCTACCTTGCTGTCGCCAAGAATGTTTTTCCAGTTTAGGGAACTGTCATCTTTGCGAGCAGTGAGAGTTTTGTGGACAATAAGCCCTGAGTTGGGAAGCAAAATAGCAACGACATCGTCGTCATCTAGCGCCAATCCGTCGTCTTTCAAAGACTTCATGACATTTCTATCTATTGTTCTCCCAGAAGAGAATCCCGTAACAGATGTTCTCTTTCTTCCGCCCCATGGTGTCTCGTGGCGACCATTAGGGCCGAATCCAGCATCATCCATCATTTTTTCTAGGTTTGATAGAGCTTCTCTCGAACCTGGTACGGCTCTCTTTTCAGCAAGTACTTCAAGTACTGCAGCCCTTGCGCCGCTTAGCTCGTCGTCAGTAATGTTTTCGCTTGCCTCTTCCCTATCGAGGTAGCCACCCATTCTCTTCGCGAAGTTTCCGTACCATGTCAGATAGTCGACGGATGCTCTTGCTTTTTCGCTAAAATCTTTTGGTCTTCTGTTTAACTCTGTCTCTTCCCATTCCCGAATTGCTACGTTGTGAGAAATTTCCCGAGCGCGCTGCCATTCTTCTGAAGTGTTCATGGAGTTCACTGTTCCGGCTCTTGGGATATCGCGCCAAAAACCGTTTTGCTTTTTGAATTCCTCTACAAATGCTTCGTGTTTTTCTCTTGCAGCTATTTCTTCCGGAAGGTCAAATTCACCGGTAGTTCCAATTGGGGCATGTCTTCTCATGCGCTTTGCTTCTGGAGTTACCGCTTTCCCTGAAGAGAATCTGTCGTTGCCTTTTACTTTGTCACGTTTTGAAATTTCCGAGGAGTATACGGATGCTCTTTGGCGAAGCGAATCAATACGCTGTCTTGCCTTCTTGATTTCCATTGAAGGAACATCTTTTCCGGAGAACCTGTCCGATTGGAGTTTTTCAAAATCTCTTCTTGCTGAAGTCAGCTCTCTTCTGAAATCAGCGACGGTTCTAATCAAATCATCGGTTGACATTTCTTCTGGGTAGCCGTACTTAGATATATCGTTGGCTAGCTGCTGACCCAGGACAGGGCTTGATGCGGATGTTTCACGCCGTATTGCGTTGGCTATCGATTCACCAGACGGTTTTCTACCCCCATCACCAGGACGAGGAGCTCTTGTTACCTGGTTAGTGAGTTTCTTTCGAGGGCGTGGCGGTGCTGGGTCAACGCTTCTATCAAAGCCGAGCTCTCTTGCCCGCTGACGGCTTGCTTCGCGCAGTCTTGCGCCGGCGTCGTCGGTCAACGTGACCCTGCTTGGACGTGGCGGTGCAGGCACCGATGGGGCGTCCCATGCTCTCTGTGTGCCTGGACGTGGCGGACCAGGTCTGTCTGCGTTTACCGCAGAACGAGCTCTTTGCTCATCTTTTGATGGCTTCTTTTTGCCACCACCAGTAAGTTTTTGTGTAGCTTTCTTAAAGCCAACCCACACTGGATTTTTTGAGCCTTCTTTTGCCCAGCCGTCACCATCTGGGTCATTCATTGAAATCTTGGACGGGTCTAGATTTCCAGCTACACCACCAGTAGCAGCGCCGATTGCTCTAGCCGCTCTACTGCGACCCTTTCCTCCGCCAATATTTGGAGCATCAAGACGCCTTCCAGCGCCAATGCCCCTTCGGATTTTTCCCAGTACGGACTTAGTCGCGACATCAAGAGCTTCAATTAGCTCTGGATTGTGTGCCGACTTAACTACAATCCCCTCCTCAGTTACTCTCGCATCTGCTTTGTAGTACTCAAGCACTGGGTCAATCATCTGCTTGAACTCAAAGGCCTCTGTCGGTTCGACCGGTATTACATATTCGGACTTTTCATCAATTATTTGCTGAAGGCTCTCTATCACCCCCATCAAAGCATTTCCTGTATCTGCCTGGAAGTTGATTTCACTTCCGAACCCTGAACCCCAGAATTCATCGAATCCTAGAGACTTAGGCATTTCGGAGTAGTCATCGCCCCAGTATGCATCTCCAGATGCTCCAGGAGTCTCTGGTGTGTAGACGGTCTGGGCACTAACTTTTTCCGGCTTGCCGAACATGAACTCGCCACTTGCGTAATGATAAGCGAGCCTGTATGTAGACGCAGTTCCATCACTCATCACGCGGTCAAACACAACAACATTGTCACCCGCTGACCTAACGATAATGTTAGAACCTGTTCGTGCAACAAGCTCCCTGCGAAGCGCTACGACCATTGGGTTTTCCGGGATAGACGGTCTAGTTGGTTTTACAACCGAACGTGGAGCTGGTCCTGTTGCTGGTGCAGAAGGCATTCCGGAAGGCGTCGCTGGTCTTTGCATGTGTGGCATGCCTGGTCCGCACTTCTCGTCCTCCGATACAGACGAAGCTATTTTCTTCAGCGCATCTAGAACTTCTTTCAGTTCTGAAGAATTGGCATTTCCGATGTCCGCTATTGAGCTAACAGCTCTTTCCATAACGGCGACGGCAGAGTTTTCGTCTGACTTAACAGAAATTGTTCCTGTGAGTTGGTTTGCTCCATGGAGAACAGGGCTCACTTCATAAAGTTCAACTTCGTACAAGACGTTTGCCTGCATCTGCTGGTCGAACTTGGCATTAATTGTTTTATAACCAATAGACCATTCTTGTTCCTCACCAAAAAAAGCAACGCTCGCAAACGCTTCTTTTCCCTTTTCTGACATAAGGTTGAACTGAACTCGTGCATAAAGTCCACCGATGCCGGCCGAGCGCATCTTTCCTGGAAGGCGAGGGTCGTTCGGTGGTACCTCGTATATTTCAAGAACTTTGCCGATTGGGTCGTTCCAGTTGTGTCCCCACACGACTCTTGGCTTCCGGCGCATCAGGCTCTTCGAGAACGCACCTGGCGCACAAACGTCGCCGACCGAGTCCTTGTTACCAATTCCGGCTACGAAGCATTCGACTATGCCCTTGGCTTCGTCAAGATTTATAGCACCCTGAGTGGCAGCTTTGTACTGAATTGCAGGGTTTGCCGAGGATTTTGACATGAGACTCCTTTGTCAAAGAAAGATAATAAACGACAAAAGAGTTAGTTCGTGGGAAGTTTTGGTCTTTTTGCAATGTTTTTAGTAAACTATTTACTAAAACTACCTTGTCAAGTATTGACCGAACACCCAAGCGCGTCTTGTTTCGTCCTCAGCAAGCTCTGGAAGTCTCTTTCCGAAGAGATTTGTGTACAAAGAGACGATATTTGACCTAAAGGCGCTCGCGCGCTGGTCTTCGCCTTGGATTGAGAGAGATGCGAGCATGATGTTCGTGATTTCAGATGACATTTCCGTGTTAATAGACTTAATTCTTTCCATCTGTGATTCAACCTGTGCGACCACGTCGGAATCAATCAGATGATTTTTCGCTGACTTCTTGGAAATCTTTGAACCAGATGCAGCTTGGGATTCCTTGATGATTGCTGTTATCACAGGTTTGATGTCGTCTTCGAACTGTCTATCCCATGTTTCGGACTGAAGTATTGATGGTATGTCTAGAGTCCCAGCAACTAGGGCTTTTTTCGCTTTTGCCCCACTTGACTTTTCCAGTACTACACGCTGCTGTCTTTCAAGAACCCTCTCAATACTGCGGTAGAGAATTTCTTCCCATCTCTGCATTTCCAGCTCTTGCTCTGACTTTGTCTGAATGTCTTGGCTCTCTGCGGATGCAGCGCCTGCTGGCATGGGCTCCATGCCGGTTGACATGCCTGCCGGCATTGCTTCGGGCTGAGGGGGTGTAGGCATTCCTGGTATTGGCGTTTGAGCAAGTTCTCCACCGCCCTGTCCTGCGACCTCTGCCATCGCTCCGGCCATTGTATTCGGGTCAAGGGGCTGACCGCCAACTCCCGGAATTGCCTGCTCTGGGCCTGGTGGCATTCCCGGCATTCCTGGCATTCCTGGAGCGCCTGGTGGCATTCCTGGCATTCCTGGCATTCCTGCGGCACCCGGAACGTTTGCGGTTGCCTTGTCTTCCATTTTCTTTTTTGTGTTTGCAATCGGAATAAGGTTCGGATTTAAAAGCAAAGAATCAGCAAGGTCAGATTCTGTTTCTTTTCTTCCAGACTGAGTTCTGTATTCATTGTTGCTTATCAGACCATTTTGAAATTCGTCCATTAAGTAGCGGTGGCGCTCCTGCTTGTAGAGCATCAAAATTGGAACTTCGCTCGTATCGAAATCTACGTAGTTCTTGTCGTCCAGCTCATCTAGACCCCGTGAAAGAATCTCCAGATGGGGAAGCATCGTTTCCATCCAAAAGACACGAATTTCCTCCGAAGCGTTGCTAAACGTCCTTCCCGAGGCGTTGCCAATGACTGATTCTGGTACTCCGAATGATGCAAGAATTTCCTCCTTGGTCAACTGTCTCATCTGTATGTATGCAGCATCTCTTGGGTTTGCTGATGTGTCTACGTAGTCAACTCCATCGTCCGACGAAATAACAGATGTGTATCCCGCGCGCGATAGATTGCCCCTGAATCTGCTGCGTAGTTCTTCCTTGTCGTCGTCATCTATTTCTCCGCGCAACACAAGCAACCCGCCAGGTCTGCCGTCATTTAGCAGGTAGTTCCTGTTGTAAAGCTTGGCTAGATTTTCTATTTCTACAGCTACTCCACACGCTTCAAGCGGAGTAAGGGAGAGGTATGGGTCGAGCGGGTGCGGTCTTCGAATCCATGTAACGTCTTCTGGCTTCAGGATTACTTTCTGGCCATATGGCATCGTTACTTCATAACCTGAAACAAATTTCTTTGCATCCGGGATGGGTGCAGTTGATTGAGCAGGCAAAAGGTTTAGCCCGACTATTCCTCCATCGCGTCCTCTTACTTTTTCGATAAAGGCTCCACGGGTTCCCAAAAGTATCTGGGAAGAAAGTCTGTACCTAAAGATGAAAGAGTTCTCTCCAATGTTTGACTTTGTATTAAGAATCTCCATCAACTCAGAATCGTTGGAGGCCTTCTTAGAAAGAATCTCTCCGTCTGGAGAGTTGTCTTTTCTTAGGATTATTGGCAATCTTGCTTGGTTGCCAGCTATTGCGTCAATGCATCGTGCCACCCATGTGACCTTCTGCATCCCTTCTCGATAGGCACGTTCAATATCCCACGAATCTCGGTAAGCCCTACCAGTCAAACCAGGGTTTGTCGCTACCGGTGCTCCTGGGCCTATTTCTTTCTTGCTCTCATTAGCAAGAGATTTATTTACCGGAGAATTCCAAGCCATATTCCCTACTCACGACCTAGGAGGTAGCCAAAAAGACCACACGATGTTCCCGCCACCAGCAAGCCGGCAGGGGGGTATATTAACGCAGCGCCAATACTGGTTAATAGTATAAATGAAAGCATGAAAATATAAGCGAACAACGCCCGAGTCATCTTTGCTCGGACAATTTCTATAAGTTTTGGCATGTGCTATACACTAGCCTACTGGAGTGGGCTGCAGTATTAAGGCGTGGTATTGATGAGTGACAACGAAGAAGAAAAATGGAGCAAGATACTCGACTATCTTCAGCCGCGCGTTCCGCCTTTCTGTCCCGAAGAACCATCCATCACTCAAAAGGTGTTTCTCCGCACAAATGCCCTCGAAGCACTTTTTGGTGGAGCAGCAGGGGGTGGCAAGTCGTCTGCTCTTCTTATGTCCGCCCTTCAATATGTAGACATACCGAGTTATTCTGCAATTCTATTCAGACGTACTTTTGCTGACTTATCCCTGCCCGGAGCTTTGATGGACAGATTTAAAAGCTGGATAAATCTTTACGACGATGTTCACTGGAACAACAATAGCTTCGTCGCCACTTTCCCATCAGGGGCAAGAATTTCTTTTGGTTATCTGAACAACCAAAACGATTACCTCAGATACAAAGGTTCGGAATTCCAATTCATCGGGATGGACGAGGTCACCGAAATCAGAGAAGCCGACTATAGGTACATGTTCTCTCGTCTACGTCGACCAGCAAGTGGTCCTCTTTCCGAGGTTCCCCTAAGAATGAGGTGCGCCTCAAACCCTGCTCCCAACTGGGTTAGACAGCGATTCATAGTTGAGGGGATTGGTGATGGAAGAATATTTGTACCCAGCAAACTTACCGACAACCCCGGGATTGATGCGACCTCATACCGTCAGGCCCTGCAAGCCCTTGACCCTATAGAAAGGCGCAGACTGGAGGAGGGTGACTGGTGGAGCACCACCCTGGGAACCCTTTTTGAGCGGGAATCTATAGAAATTATCGACATGACCGATGTCCCCAAAAACGACCCAAATGCTCGAATTGTGCGATTCTGGGACCTTGCGGCTACCGAGCCAAGTCACTCAAACCCAGACCCAGACTGGACAGTAGGAACTTTAATGATGTTTTCGGACGGAATTGCCTATATTTTGGATATCAAGAGGGGCCGCCTCAAGGGGGAGAAGGTCGAACAATTAATAGCCCAAACTGCTTATGAGGATGGGACAAGCATTCCGATAAGGATGGAGCAGGAGCCAGGCTCCTCGGGCAAAGCCCTGGTTGACCAATACGCTAGATACGTCCTCCCTGGGTATGACTTTATGGGCGTGAGAGCTACGGGCGACAAGGTCACCAGAGCCAGGCCATTCGCGGCTGCCGTAGCAAACGGGAACGTAAGAATCATCAGGGGTCCATGGTTGACTTCGTGGATGGACGAGCTGTCGTCATTTCCTGAGGCCTGCGACCACGACGACCAGGTTGACTCTGCCGTTGGAGCATTTACACATCTTGCAGAATTGGGGTTGCCATCCAGAAGAAGGATTGCTATAGTCCTCTAGGTCGGAATTACCGCCGACAAAATACCTACCCACTACCTACAAGAAAGCACTACTAAAAGTGTCACTAGAAAAGATTAACGAGCTTAAAGAACTCGTCGTATCTCTAGATTCCGCCTTGTCGGAATTATTTGAATCATCGGAAGACCTCGCTGAGGCAGGAAACATTCTGTTAGCCCTGAACCTTGTCAAGCGAGACATTTCCATTGTGTACGACTCGTTCTCTGCAAAATTTGGAGAGATGATGGCTGGAGAATCAGTTGTCACCCTTGATGGAAATGCGCTTATTGAAAAGAAGTCTTCATATGAGCGCAAGGCTTGGCAGCACAAAGACCTCGCTCGTGCAGTTGTTGACAGGCTTTCACAAATGTCGGTTGACATGGACACTGGTGAAATCGTAAAGTCGCCAGAAGAAATTGCAATGGACTTGTTGACTTACTGTGCCCCCTCTTACTGGAGAGTCAAGGAACTCAACAACATTGGAATCAACCCTGACATGTACTGCGAAACAGGTCAATTGAAAACAAGCATCATCGTCAGAAAAGGAGACAATCAATGACGAGCGCAAACATCATGCAAATGCTCTCTGAGCCATTCCCGCCAGAGATGGAGAGAATTCTCAAAAAGGGAGGAACATCACTTACTTATATCCCAGTTAGCGAAGTGATTACCAGACTCAACAAGGTTCTCGGTGTTGACCAGTGGTCATTCGAAATCATTTCCTGCGGGAGAGACTCTCTTGACCCTGACTACATCGTTGCGCACGTTCGAATCTCTTGGCATTGTGATGCATCTAGACCTGATGCGATTATCTACCGAGACGGCTACGGTGGGCAAAAGATTAAGCGCACAAAGCAGGGTGACATTGTTGACCTGGGTGACGAAATGAAGGGTGCCGTTTCTGATGCACTAAAGAAAGCTGCACAGACAATGGGCGTTGGTCTTTACTTGGCTCGTTCTGAGGATGCGATGGAAGTGGAAGAGGTAATTGCCGCTTCTCATGCGCCGGTTTCTCAAGAAGAGTCTGAAAGACTGCAGAAGTGGGACAACTTCATGGGCCTAGCGAAGACACTGAACGCCGAGCAAAAAAATCAGCTGAATTCCCACTGGGAAAGCTTTAGCGACGGAAAGCCGAAGCCAACCAAATCAAGCGCGACGCATGACGAACTAGATGAGTTGATTGCTGAAATTGTCAGAATCACTTTCGACTCACCGAGCGCACCAAATGAGTGACTCCGAGCTCGTCCCCCCGCCACATCTATCCGCTTCTTCAATAGGTACTTTCCAACAGTGCCCGCTGAAGTTTAAGTTCAACAAGATTGACCAAATCCCAGATGAGCCTGGAGAAGCAGCGATGTTGGGGAACTTTGTTCATGACATTCTTGAGAACCTCTATGGGTTTCCATCAGAAGAGAGAACCCTTGATGTTGCAAAAATTGTGGCAAAGGATGTTTGGGACTCATCATGGGAACAGCAAGTTTCTTTTTACATACGCAATAAGGAAAAGTTGCGCATGTTTAGGTGGCAAGCATGGTGGTGTGTGGAAAACTTGTGGAAAGTTGAAGACCCACAACTGATAGAGCCGGACGGCCTTGAGTTTGAGGTCTACGGCTCTGTTGGAGGGGTGACCATAAAAGGGTTTATTGACAGATATTCGGTATCGGAAGAAACCGGTCAGATAATCGTCAGTGATTACAAAACTGGCAAAACCCCTAAGCCCCAGTACCTTGACGATAAGTTTTTTCAACTTCACATTTATGCCAACTTGCTTGAAGGAATGGGCGCTGGTGAAGTAGGAGAACTGGAACTTCTTTACCTAAAGGATGGCGTTAAAAGAGCCAGAGAGGTAAAAGAAGAAGACAAAATTAAAACAATTGAGATTGTTCAAGAAACAAAATCAGAAGTTGACAATAGATGCTCATCCGGCAACTTTGAACCGCTCAAGTCGATTCTTTGCAACTGGTGTAGCTATAAGAACATTTGTCCTGCGTGGAACTAAGAGGAAAAAATGATTGACGATTACAGATTTGCAAAAATGGTTGCCGACGAAGTCAAAAACCAACTTCCCCGCGAACAGAGGGAAATACTCCTAGAAAAAGAAAACTGGCACAGATGGAAGGAAGCACTTCTTTCACTTATTGACAACCTCGATGAACAGATTGAGGATATTGACGCCGACGAAGAAGTGGATAGGGAGAGGTTTGAAAACCTTGGGCGCGAAGGGAAGGTTCTCCTAGCAGAAGCATGTCGTGTTTATGCCGAGCGCAAGAAAAAGATTTCTCGTTTTAAGTTCTACGTGAACAAAAAGCTTGACCAAGTTGTGTCAATGGTTGAGACCGGTGAAAAGATGGAAATGCCGGCGATTGCAAATGAGGCAGACACTCTTCGTCGTGCAATCGTAAAACATAGAGCAATGTTGAGAGAGTACGACCTTGAAGAGACTGCAATCGATAGGGCACTGTGGGCAACTCTTGAAAACAAGTGGCTTTTTGATTCAATTGATTCATCAGCTATCTGATGCAAAGAAAGCCATTGAAACGTTCTTCCAAGCAGATAAAGCGCAGCCCAATTAAAAAGCGCTCATCCAAAATGGCAAGTAAGTACGAAAACGAGAGAATACCTCTCGTTAAGAAACTTTTAGCAGAAAGACCGTACTGTGAGGCTTGTCCAATTTTTGCGGAACACGATGAGCTCGTAACATATTTGCGCAGGCAATCTGTTGATGTTCATGAATTGGTTCGCCGCTCTCAAGGTGGCTCCATTACGGATGAATCAAATTTGATGTGTGTCTGCCGCCAATGCCACCGGAGGATAGGCGAAAACCCTGGTCTTGCATTTGATTTAGGCTTGTCAAGACATAGTTGGGAAAATTAATTAATTTTGGTTTTAAAAATTGGTCCAATTCTTAATAGCTGGCTAAACACATAGCGCTGTATCATCTAAATCAAGGTACCTGAATTCCGTATCAATCGGCTAAGAAGGGAGAGTGGTCCAGTGTCTAGTGGATTTACCACGGCAAGGAGGGCGGCGGCCACCTGAGACCCCGAGCTCATTCGCTGCCTACGACCGTCTAGTCTCTGCAGGACTAGCGGTCGTTTGCTTTTTACCAACCAATTATTTTTGTGCTTTAATATCTATTGCGTGCTTTTCATACCTTAGGGCCGCTATAGATGAACGGGCCCGCACCAGAAATTAATAGGTGCGGGCTCGTTCATGTAGTAGGGTCGTTTTGTGAATTTTGTTGGAATCGACCTTTCTTTGACATCCACCGGAATATGTAATTTAGGCTCTCCTTCGATAATCAGTACTAAATCAAAAGGTCCTGAAAGACTTTATTCAGTGTCTAAAGAAGTTTTAAACTATTGCTTAAATATTAAAAATTCTTTTGTGTTAATCGAGGGTTATTCTTTTGCTTCACGGAACAGTCAGGCTCACAGCATTGGTGAGCTAGGCGGGTGCGTAAGAATGTTGCTCTGGGAGTCGAACATCCCTTTTATAGAGATTCCACCAAAATGCAGGGCTAAGTTTGCTACTGGTAAGGGAAATGCCGGAAAGAGCGAAGTCATCTCTTCGATATCGGCAAAAACTGGAATCGTATGGTCAGGTCCTGGTGCTGACGACATGTGTGATGCCTGGGTATTAGAGGAAATGGGACTTGCAAGGGTCGGAAAATCACAATATGATTGGCCGTTGACCAACATGTCTGCACTAGATAACGTCGATTGGTCTTCTTTGGATGAATTTATTGGAAAGGAACATAGTTGAGGAACGCTAGAACATCGCCCATTTCACAAGTTGAAATTGAAGGGGAGTTAATGAGGCTTATGGAGATTTTAGAAGAGGAGACAGAGTCTTTCGAAGTGCTGGCTATCGAATCGGCAAAGAAGGAAGCCCTTTACAAGGCTAATTGGGCGAAGGAATATCTTTCGGCAAAGGGCTCTATCAAGGAAAGAGAAGCCTGGGCCGACTACAAGATGGACGATGCTGCGTACGATTACAAAATTGCTGAGGCGCTGGTCAAATCAAAGAGGGAAAAGCTTCTCTCTCTTAGAACATCAATCGATGCTCTAAGAACACTTAATGCGAATGTTAGGGTTCAAACATCATGATATTTCGCAAGAAAAAAAGAACGGCAGTTAGGTACTCAACATCATCATCTACTGCCACGACAACAAAGTATTCAGTTTTCAGCCCGTCTGATGACGATGGTGAACCGATTCCTCCTTGCCCATGGTCGACGTCACCAAAAACCATCGAGGAGTTTCTCGTTGTATGTGACCAAAGAAGGTTGTGGGTTGCAGAGAATGCAAGACAGCCGTACCAATTTTGGTCGGTAATACTGACGCACGAAATAATTGAAGACATATGCAGAAAATTAATCAGCATGGAGAGTAAGTAATGGACGGGATACATCCTTCTCTTCGACAAATGGCAGTTGACATAGAAACGCTTGTGCCCCTTCCCAAAAATCCGCGCATAGGCGACATACCAGCAATTGTCGCTTCGTATGCAGAGTTTGGTCAAGTGAAGCCGATTGTTGCAAAGAAAAATGACGATGGGACCGCAACGGTAATAGCCGGAAATCATCAACTTGAGGCAGCAAAAGAGCTTGGGTGGAATAAAATCGCAGTTGTCTATCTGGATGGCGACGACTCACGAGCAATCGCTTTTGCTCTTGCAGACAACAGAACCGTCGAACTCGGATACTCAGACGATGAAGCGGTGTTTGAGTTGATAACAGAAGTTAACGAGTACTACCCGGAACTACTAGAGGGTCTTGGGTGGGACGAATTTGAAATAGCAGAATACGAGCAGGAAATAGACAAAAACAGTAGCGAACTGTCGTCAACCGGAACCTACATCCCTCCTGTATTGATTTCCCAACCCGGAGATATGGATGAAAATGACGAGGATGTCCCATCTCCTTCTTTTACTGTTTCAAGAGATTCGGGTGGGGAAAACAGAATCGTTGCTCCATCTTCCGCAAATCAATCAGATGTTGCAGTAAGAGGCTCAACCGTTTCAGGCCAAGGCGAGAGGCCGCAAGCAGTTGTGCAGTACACAATTGTTTTTGACAGCCCAGACCAGCAGGCTAAGTGGTACGAGTTTGTGCGGTGGCTCAGAAACGACGCTGCAGTCGTTGGCTCGACAACGGCTGAACGGTTGCTCGATTTCATTGCTCAACATACGGAAATTTAAAATGAAGGCAGAAGAAAAATGTCTTTGTGGTTATGACGACCAAGAAAAACGCATTGTGTGCGGTCGGCATTTTGACATTGTTGACTTAGAGCGCAAACGACTTCTAATAGAAGTAAACGAACTAAGGGCCGAAGTCCAAAGACTTTCCCAGATAGCTAGGTACTAATGACTCGCCAAAGAATGTTCCTCGATATGTCGTGCGTTGACGCAGCAAGGCAGAGGATTAGACACGTCTACGACACGTTTGATACGGTCTGTGTTCAGTTCTCTGGCGGCAAAGATAGTACTGCTGTACTTTACTTAGCAAAAGAAGTGCATGAAGAACGCGGCCTTGGACCGGTTAAGGTAATCTTCAGGGACGAAGAAATGGTCAGCCCAACCGTGGTTGAGTACACGGAGCGTGTCCGTCAGTACGACTGGGTCGATATGGAGTGGTACTGCCTTCCGTACCCAGCAGAAATATGGATTCTTGGCTCAAGAGTTACGACCCTTCTTTGGAGTAACGCACGCAAAAAAATGGGTCGTCTAGTTAGAGACATACCGCCGTGGGCAATAACTGGCGAACACTTTGGCTTGACTCACGACGTATCACTTCCCGAGCAGACCGATTACTACACGATGCAGGGCAAGAAGGGAAACGTTGCCTTCATAACTGGAGTCAGGGCGAGCGAGTCAATGGTCCGCTACAGGTCAATAGTGCAAAAACTACACGAAAATTACATTGTCACCCCATACAAGTTGAAGGCTGGCATACCTCTCAAGTTTGCAAAAGTTATTTATGACTGGAACACGAATGATGTTTTCAAGTTCATTGCAGAGGAACATGGAGCAGAATTTTGCGAGTATTACGACCTTGCAGCACTAACTGGAAGTAATACAAGAGTTGGGATACCCCTTCATTCAGTAGCGATTAGGCGCATCGGCGATGTTGTAGCTACAGAGCCGGAATTCTACGACAGACTGTTTGAATGCTTTCCACAGATAGATGCGCAGCGCAGATGGTGGACAGAATTCGACATAGAAAAACTCATATCTCAGTATGCTTCGCATAGCTGGGACGGTGCCCTCATGTTTATCAACGACTACCTAATAGGGGAACGAAGACAGAGGGACGCAAAGGCATATGTATCCAGGTTCAGAAAAAAACACCTTCAAGACCCATATGGATACCCTGTCAGTTGGCTAATTAGGAATTTAGCCCTAAACGATATAGACGTAAATTCACCCACACCAGTAGGACCAAAAACAAAAGCAGATTCAGTAAGAATTGCAGAAGCAGGAATTGACACAGTGTATGAAGCTTGAAATCGTCTACAAAAAACCATCAGAACTTTTTGTTCCAGAATGGAAATCAACTTACATATTGCGCCCTGATTTGCTTGCTCTTTCAGCTTCATTGATGGATTACGGGTTTACTCAACCCCTACAGGTGAGAAAATCAACTGGGGAAATAATTGACGGGTCGGAAAGATTTCTCCTGGCCACGCGGGTCAGCAGGATAGCCGACGTCGTGGGGGACGAGATACCCGTAATAGAGCACGATGTTTCTTCCCTTGATGCGATGTTGATGCATTTGCGCTTTAACCGTTCACGAGGGGCACTTTTTGCTAAGCCAATGTCAAAGATTGTAAGAAAACTTGTCATGTCTAAAACGGTAGATGCGGAAAAATTAGAACGAACGTTGTGCATGAAAAAGGAGGAATACTCCTTGATGATAAATAACTCGCTTTTGAAAGCCAGAAATATAAAAGACCATACGTATGCGCGTGCATGGGTTCCGGTCGAAGCCCCTCCTGGGACTACTGATGATTTTGGCATCTCAATAGAGTCGCCACCAAACGCGGATAGATAATAATCAAGTTCTTTTATTAGTACCAGAAATATTAAAAATGGTATACTCTCTGCATAAAGTCCTTTTTAACCGAAGCGGGGATTTATGCCAGGACTACGCTATGGCCCAGACATTACAGATGACGCCGCTGCGGCTATGGATTTGGAGAAAGAACTCCGCCGTAAGCTAAAGGGCCTTAAAGGTGCTAGACGCACTGCTGTTCAAAACAAGCTTAAAGCACTTGATGAGTACACGACTCGTGTGTTCGGGGACAAGAGCACAAGAAACCGCCTAGGAAGGTCATCCCTATCCAGACAGGGCTACGCCTCAGAGGCGGACGTGCGCGCCCTTGGGGCAAAACTATACCGGAAGCGTAAGGGTCCTGGCCCAATAGGACTTGCCGAGACCCCAGAAGGTCGCCAAGGCATTGGTCGCAAGCAGGGCTACAAAGCCCGTCCAGCGATTGATGCAGCAGACAAAGCAGACTACGACAGAGCAACGCGCGAGGGCAAGAAGGCAGGGCGAGGCTCTCAAGGCGGAATTCTTGCAGAAGTTCGTAAGCAGCGTAAGAAGCAGACTGATGCTGCAGCAAAAGCTCGTGCCAAGCGTAAAAGAGAGCAAGAAAAGAAGGCTGCCGCTCGTAACGCCACAAAGAAGGCTGTCAAGAAGGCTGCCCCCGCAAAGAAGGCAGCTCCCGCAAAGAAGTCGGCAGCTCCCAAGAAGGCAGCACCAAAGAGAAATAGATAGTCGCAAAATGGTGACTACTTTCGGAGCCTAATCATGCTGGTGACTCAATCTGACCTAGTCACGTATATGGACATCAAACTGTCTCTTAGACAGCAGGATGCGGCTGACATGATTCTTGCTGGACTCCAGTCCGAGATGGAAGGCTATCTTCGTAGACCTATAGAGGTGGAAGAGTTCGAAGAGGAATACATTATTGAATCTGGATTCCGTGGAGTGCCAATGGGTTCCTTTCTTTCAACGCCAACTTCTCAATACACAGACTCATTTGTTAATACAAATCCAGTAGAAATGTCTGAATATGCGGAGCCGCCACACACCATCTATTTAAGAAACTCACCTGTTGTCTCTGTTGTTGATGTGAAGGTTAAGCCTGTAGGAAGTACCGAAAGAACTTTAGTAGAAGAAGTTGACTACGTTAAGAGAAGATTCGGTATTGACTATTTTTATGCGCTTGACGGAGACAAGGTAACAATCACATACACCGCAGGCCTTGATGGAGCAAATATCCCAATGTTTAAGCTGCTTATTTTAAGAGCCGCTTCTCGCGAAATGCAAAACATGCACGACGACGTTGTCGGACTAAAGGATTTAGAAACACGAAACGTTGGCCCATTGGTGACTGGATTCCTGGATACTGAATTAGCTTCTGTTAGGAAATACAGGAGAAGCAGAGTCGCGTAATGACTAATATAAGAATCCAGGCAGAGGTCCGGGCAGACGAAGTAGATGACCTGATTGATGGAATACGTGAAAGAATCACTGACGTAAGACCAGCATTCAGATGGGCCCACCAGCAGCTAAAAAGAACATTCGCCGATAATTTCACATCGCAAGGACTTGAGGTCGGTGGATGGGCACCACTTAGCGCCGAATATGCATCATGGAAATTGGCTCGTTATCCAGGAGCTCCGACGCTTGTTAGAAGCGGAAGACTTTTTAGAAGTGTTTCAGAATTGTCCGACCCATTGGTGAACAAAATCGACAAACTTTCCGCAACATTCGGAACAGGTGTTCCATATGCGCAATTCCATCAAACAGGAACAAGCAAAATGCCAAAGCGTGAAATAGTTTTTCTGAATCAGACTTTCTTAAATGATTTAGCAGAAAAGATGTCAAACTATGTCGTTGAGGGTGACGAAGGGCTGTTTGCATAATGGCTGATGCACCCGGCTACCCACTAATGCATGGACCTCAATTTGCCAAAGCATATGTCAATAATTATCTTAAAGAAGATATTCCGGTAAGAATTATTGACTATCGAAATGGATGGAATGTTGACGACATCACTCTCCCGTCCCCTGAGGGATACATCGTTCATGAACCAATAGCCATAGACACATGGCCATTGATTGTAAATCTTGCAATATCTACATCTGGTTTTGAGCGTATTGGGTTTGATGGCCCAGACCCCCTATATCGAGTCACCTACGCAATGAGAACATATGTGTGGGTGAAAACTGAAGGCCCAGAAGAAGCAACGATAATGCGAGACAGGCTTACAACAGTTATCCGCGCAGCTCTTCTTGATTATCCGTGCATGAAGGCTTACGACTCTAGAAATTCCTTCCGAGCAATGATTGACGAGGGGACAATGCGGGAGGAATTCTCCGACTTAACACTCCTCAAGGGTGACAGGGTAATGGCTGGGGCTTATGTCGGATACAACATGGACATAGACGAAGTCGTTTCTCGCAAGCCGATAGGGATTGCAAACGAGATTCAACTGACCGTTATAGGTGGGGGGTCATCCGACCCAATACCGGAGCTCACGGCAGACTAAAGGTGTTATTATTTAAATCGAACTATTCTTTAAGAACAGTTGCAATAGTTGGAGTATTACCGTCTGTACAATATGACTTGTTAGACGGCATTGCCCATCGATATAAACAGAGGAAGGTCTTATGCCAGGCGTAGTTATCTCAACAGCAGTAAGAACGGGCCCATCATCAGCGACAGTTCGCGAGTCTTCGCAGGCCTTCTTTGTAGGTCTCGCTGCACGTGGCCCAGTCGATTCTGCAACTTTGGTGCAGAGTATTGCTGAATTCGAAAGCTTCTACGGTGGCTATGTTTCCTATTCATATCTGCACCCAACAGTCGAAACATTTTTCGAAGAGGGCGGTACCCAGTGCTACGTGGCTCGCGTAGTCGGTAGCGGCGCAACTTCAGGTTCGCTCGTCTTGGATGATTCATCCGATGACCCAGTAATGACAATCTCAGCAAACGGCCCTGGTGCATGGAGCTCAGATGTTGAAATTACGGTCACAAACCCAACCGCATCAACATTCGTTATATCGGTTGCTCTTGATGGTGACGTTGTGTACTCGACCGGAACAGTCACGACTGTTGCTCAGGCTGCAGGAAGAATTAACCTAAGCTCAGTTGCTTCTCGCTATATCTCCGCAGATGTAACAGCTGGGGCCGCAACAATCCCGGCCCCTCTTGCGTCTACCGCACTTTCAGCAGGCACCGACGACATTGCAAACGTTGATGACGCTGCTCTAGTTGATGGTCTTGACCTGTTCAACGACGCATACGGAACCGGTGCAGTCGCAATTCCTGACGGTGAAACAGCTGGTCGCGTTGCTGGTGCTAGTCCTTACACCGACTATGACGGAACAACAAAGGCCGAACCTACAATCTCAAATGCGCTAATCGCCCATGCGAACGCATATAACAGAATCGCCATCACTCACGCTGGAGTTGATGACAGCGTTACTGAGGCCGCATCTAAGTCGCTTTACCTATCAACAGTCGATGGCTCTGAGCACGGAGCCATGTACTACCCATGGGTAGACGTTCCGACAACAACTGCTGGTGTAACTCGCAGAATCCCTGCTGACGGCTACGTTGCCGCTAAGCGTGCCCTCGCGCACAACCAGGCTGGCGCTCAGGTCCCAGCTGCAGGTCTGATTTCAGCCGGAAGATGGGTTTCAGGTGTCGCAGCAGACATCAATAAAGCAAATGGCGACACGCTCGACCTTAACAACATCAACGCAATCAGAATTATCCAGAACTCGGTGAGAATCTACGGTGCTCGCGCCTTGTCGTTCGATGATGAGAACTTTAGATTCATCACAACGCAGGAAATTGTCAACCACGTTGTTGTGGAGTCACAGCGCTCACTGGAAGACTTGGTGTTTGGCGTGATTGACGGTCGTGACACAATTTTCTCGGCTATAACTTCGAGACTGATAGCGATTCTTGCTCCACTTCGCGAGCAGGGAGCGCTGTTCCAGGCATTCGATGCAAACGGTAAGAAAGTCGACAACGGCTACACCGTTCGATGCGACGCAGCCCTCAACCCTGTTAGCCAGCTTGCTGGCGGCACCGTTAAGGCAAAGGTTGGGGTAAGAACAAGCAGCGTCGGCGACAAAATTGAAGTCGACATCATCAAGTCGAACCTAACAGCTAGCGTCGTCTAGAGAGGGACAGAAATATGGCAAAAGTATCTCAGCGTCAAGTACTAGCGAGCATTGTTCCGGTAGCACCGGATAAGCACCCCAAGTGGACAAGCTTTTACTTTGCTCAGGTTTCCGGTGGCGAAATTACGGCATCGGTTGAGAAGATTTACGAGGGCGGGAAGCTGCGCCCCACGGTTCTCTGCGCCCCATCAGAAGTCGGGGATATCACCCTGACTGCTCATTATGACGATGACCGCGTTGCGTCTGACTCGGCCACGGGTATCGGCGAGAAGATTGCTTCCCTGCGACCCCTGGTCGGCCGTGCGGAATACGACATCACAGTTGAGACATTCGACTGCGACCTCAAAGTTCCAGGCACAGACCGCGTTTACTCCAAGGCTCTTCTGGTCGGAATTACAGAGCCTGACGGCGACTCTTCGTCAGGTGCTCCAGCAACCTTCTCGTTGACATTTGCAATCTCGGACGTTGAGTCCGGAGCTGGTGCTGCTGGCTGATAATTTCGGCTAGTTCACACAGCACGCAGAACAGTGTGCTAAGTTCTCATCCATGAGCGATAACAACGAACTTTACACAACAGACGAGGCCGCCTCAAACAAGGCAAAGGCTAAGACTCCAGCCCTTCCAGCGAACGAGACTCCCCTACAGAAGCTCTCTTCCGTCATCAAGAAGAAGGTCGAGAGACCTGTTGTTTATATTCCAGTTCCAGAACGTCCGGGCGTAAAGATAAAGATTAGCCCGAATATCACGCAGAACCAGATGAAAAACTGGCGTAAGCAGGCTGGTGAAGACACCAGAAACGGTATGGATGCAACCCGTTTTGCATGTTCGGTCATCGGTCATACAACGATTGGCATACTGTTTGACGATGAAGAAGTGTTTGACGACAATAGCAATGAGCTCACATTTGCTTCTCCTGCAATTCTTGAAATGACACAGACAACTAGACCCCTACCTGACTGCGTCCGTGAGTTTTTCGGCGTTGACCCGCATATTGAAGCAGCAGCTCTCTCAATCCTTGACGCCGCTGGATATTCAGACTCGGTTGACGTTGAGGACCCTACGAAGGGGTCTTCGACGAACTAGTTGAAGACCCTCTGGTCATATCTGCGGCCAGACTAGGTGAATTGTTCGGTACAGACCCAATTAGGATTCTTGACTCCGATGAGGAAGAATGGCTGATTCGGCTTGCCTGTGCTAAAGTTATAAGTAACGACCGCGAAGAGCAGGAACGCAGGGCGAGAGCCTCCGGCTAACGTCTAGCCGCCCTACACTCACGCGATTTTTTTAAAACAAAATCGTCTGAGAGTGTTGGAGCGCCTATGGCTAGGGCCGAAGCAACAATTAATATTGAGGTTAAGGGAGCCCTCCAAGGCGCTGCCGAAATAAAAGCCCTCGATAAAGCGGTTACCGGTCTAGAACGGAGAATGTCAAGATTCTCTTCTGGCGCATCGACTGCCGGAACCCAAATGACGCAATTCATGATTGCGGCAACTCGTACCAGAAAAGTCTTTGACTCAATGGACAAGGGAATCAAGATGATGGGCATGGGCCTATCCAAGGTTCTGGGTCTTGCTATTAAGGGAACCCTCATCCAAATGGCACTTCTATCTGCAGCGTTGGTCGGTATACACGGTCTGTTCGTTGCCGGCAAATACTTGCACAAAGCTTATGCATGGGGTATGACGGCTATAGCTGGGGCTGCGGCTAGTGCCGCCGTAGCGCTCGGGACATTTGCCGCCGCACAACGCGAATCGCAGGCAGCAATGTACGCATTCAAGGGCAAAGGTGCTCCGGCATTTGGTGCTGGGATAAACCAAACAAGAGCAGCAATGCGCGCCCTGCAAAGGGATGCAGATTTAGCTGGTCTGGGTGTCGAGGCGATAAACAAAGCCTATGCAGCAATGTCTAAGTCAATGAACTCTGCTCAGATAGCAAAAACTAGTGGGCTGATGAAAAATCTTATGGATTTTGGCGCAGCAGGAAAAGACCCCGCACAAGCCGCTGAACAGGTCGGTGCTGTTATCGCAGCGCTGAATGACTCCAAGAAGAGCATGTCTGATGTCAAAGCAGCAGCAAAAGAGCTTGGACCAGAAATGGAGAATGCTCTAAAGAAAGCTAAAGTCACTTCCAAAAAAGAACTCAAGTCTCTAATAATGTCCGGAGAGCTTGCAAAGCTTGGTGGTGTTGCTGGTCAGTTCGAAGCAGTAAACCTAACGCTCATAGCGTCAATAAAAAAATACTTCAATCTTCTTAAAGCAGATTTTGGTGACTTTGGCCAAGAGTTTCTTGGGCCAGCAAAAGTGGCAATTGAGAAAATATATCGAATCATCAGAAGAGACCTGTTAAGAGTCTCTGGCTCGCTTGCTGAATTTGGGCGCGGGACAATGATGGACTCGCTCGTTAGTGGAATAGAAAAAACATCAAACTTCTTTGTAAAACTGATACGTAAGTGGTTACCAGAAACAAAAGGTTTCTTTAAAGACATGGCCGGCTGGTGGGACAGGGTAACCAGATGGTTCAAAATCACCAAAGAGAATCTTAGACCCTACATAGAAGGTGCCAAAGCGATTGAAGGCATGTTCAAAGGAATCTGGGAACAGCTAAAAATAGGCATCAAAGACACCATGGGCCAGTTTAATGAGCAGGTCATACTGCATAAAGACGACCTCCGCGAGCTTGGTGAATCGTTTGGTGGGCTGCTTAACGCGATAATGGATATGAGCAGAACTTTCAGAAAAGCATTTTTTGATGCTCTTCCATTCATTAACGACCTAGTAAACGGACTAACTGGTGTCGTAAAGATGCTAAATAGCGTTTTTGGCATGTTCACAGGGATGTTTGGCGGGCAGGGCGGAGCTGGCCTTATGGCGTTGGCAATTATTTTCCGCCAAATGAAAGGACATAAGGGTGGCTATCTAGGTAAAGACAATGCCATAGCCCCAAACACTGTGAACATAACTACACCCGTTGTAAATATTGGTGGAAGACCGATACCAACACAGCCAGGAGGTGGGCCGCCACAGGGTCCACGTCCAATAGGACCTGGCCCGCAACCACCTAGAGCAATAGGCCCTGGACCGGTTTATCCCGCACTAGGGCCGGGCCCAAGACCAATGGGGGCTATTGGTCCTGGTCAAAGAATCATGGGAGCTATTGGCCCAGGCTCAACGGGTGGACGAAACCTACCAGCTGTTCAGACTGGCCCAATTCTCTACACAAATCAAGGACAACCGCTAACTGGTGGCAGAAGATGGCCGTTTGACTTCAGGAATCCTCCAGCTAACTACCCAAATCCTGATGCAAAGCTTGTCGGAAGAGGGAACGGCTACTACAACAAAAAAGGAAAATGGGTAAATAACCCTGGGACATTCAGAAGACTAATTCCTGGCTCTGGAATCACTGGTCGTACTGGACAGGTGTTTGAGCAAGTACCAAACACGGCTGGAGTCAATACCCCGCCGGGCGCTTCAACAAGTACAGCCCTGGTCGCAACATCCCAGCCTCGCATTGTCGCTTCGATGAGCCCAGACAAAATAGCAAAGCTTCAGTATCAAGTATCCATGAGACCGCCAGGCGACCCAGAAAGAGCGATAGCCGAACGCAAGTTACTCGCTGCTGGCGTAACTCCTGGTTCTGGGGCACGATTCTCGTCTGGTGCAGGAGGCCCAGGAACTGGATACACCGCTGGCACTGCCCCTGGTGGCGGAGGTTCGCCATCTGGTGGTATGGGCGGTCCAGGAACAGCACCTCCGGGCGCAGGCGGTTCGGGGACAACCGGAGCAACCTCTCGTGTTAACTTCATGACTCGCATGTGGCGTGCCCAATATAACCCAGCATTCGGCATAGATGGAAGGGAAAATGACCTTTTCCGTTCCAAAACAACCGGGCGCAGATACGCATTTCAGGAAATGAAAACTGTCAAGGATGCTGATGGCAACGATGTAAAAGTCCCAACTGGCCGAATTCTTAGCACTAAAAATGGCCAGCAGATAGGCACTATTAACGAAGCAGGCCAGGTGTCTACAAAAGGCTTTTCAGGCAAGGGCACTGGCGTTGGCTCGAGAATGAATATGCTCAGCCTTGCAAACAGGTCCAGAAGAGAAAGCGCCCTTGGTTCTGCAATTCTCGGAAACGAAAAGCTTGGCATTGGCGGCATAAACAACTCAATGACTGCCAAAATGGGCGTTGGTATGGGAATGTCAATGGCTTCTCAGTTCATGCCAGAAGAGATGCAGGGAGCAATGGCTCTTGGCGGAATGGTTGGACAATTCAACCCGCTTGCTGGTCTTGCTGTTGGTCTTGGCGGCGCGGCGCTTAAATCGCAGAGCGGCTTAGCCGGTGGTTTAACTGGTGCTGGAGCGGGTGCTGCAATAGGAACAATGATTGCTCCAGGAATTGGTACGGCAGTAGGTGCTGCTCTTGGCGCAATTACCGGCGCTGTAATGGGCTTCAGTAACGGAATGAAGGTCCGCGCAAAAGAAGCCAAGGCCGCAATGAACGGATTCCTCGACAACATAATGATGAAAGAGTTTGTTGCCGCCGGGCAAAGAGCGGCAGCAGTTGAAAGAAGAGTTGCCGCCGGCGGAGACATATCAAACATGGGGGCGGCCTTCAGCGGCGTAGCCGGAGAAACTGCTGCCAAATATGAAAAGCTGCAAGGAAAGCTACAAAAGGGAGGATTCAAGGGCAAGTACGCCAATTCAACCATGGAGCAAGCCGGGAACTGGGCTAAGGGTGGAGCAAAAATTGGTGGAGGCGCTGGAGCGCTAGTCGGTGGAGCGATAGGAACAATAGGCGGACCACTTGGCACGGCGATAGGGGCCGGAATAGGAGCAGCGATAGGTGGAACTATCGGCAGTCTTGTTGGCGGAATAGCTGGCGGGGTGAAAGGTCTGTTCAATAGAGGTGGGCGTAAAAAGCAACTAGAAAAAGATAAAGCAGTTTTCAAGGATGCCCTAAAAGACCCAGCGTTTAAGGACTTGTTCTCTGAAGAAGAACTTAAGAAATTGGACAAAGACGAAGCTTCCGGTTTTAAGGAATTGCAAAAAGGTTTGCCGGACAGAATCGATGCGATGAAAACCATCGACGAGCAAACTACAAACAGAATGAAAAAGCTACAGGATGCAAGCGGAAAATCCGGCGCAGAACTAGAGCAGCTAGCAAAAAGTATGGGTGTAAACCTCTACGACCCAATGATTGATTTTACCGACTTAGTAACAAAGCTCGGATTGGCAACCAGAAAAACAGCAGAAGAAATAAAAAATCTGAACATTGACTCCTTTGTCCAGGGCATTAGCGCATTTGATGAGGCAATAAAGCAAATTGTTGACCCACAAATATATGACGAAGCTGGCTTTGCTCTTGCCAGTGCTGTTGAATCTGGCGCAGGTGATAAGGCTATTTTAGAAAACCTCAAGAAGTTCCAAGAATCTTCGCTAGCAGTGTACGACAGCCCGATTCAGGCTCTATACGGTCAGCAGCAACAGCTTGGTACAAAGGACGCGCCAGGAGCCGCATTCCAGCCCGGCGGGTTTATGTACGGAATCGACCCTAACAAATTCTTTACCGACAGGGTTTCTGGCGCTCTTACCGAACAAAACAAGCGCACAGAGCAGGGATTCGTTGGAACTGCATCATCCGACATATCCGCGCAAATGGCAAATATGGGATTCATTGCCAACGACAAGCAGATAGGCGGTCTCATATCGGGCATGAGTGATGCCAATAGGCAGAAGTTCTTGCTCGATTATGAAGGAGGAAAGATTAACTTTAATAATCCTCTCGCTAACAAAACCGATGCAGAAAAAAACAAAATGATTACCGATGCCGGTTTTAAAACCGAATCTGAGTTCATGCAAGCTCAAGCCAGCAAGGTATTTGCTCAATATGGACAAACAGGAAAAATATCCCTCAGTGAAATGGACGAAGGAGCAAATCTCGTTGCAGACAAGATGGATACCGCTAGCAATACGTTTAAAACGGCTGTTGACAACTTCTCGTCAAACATATCGGCGTACTTTAGCGGCACAAATAAGCCTGAATGGATGACTCAGAAATTTATTGACATGGTTGCAAAGGAGGCGGATACAGCAACGCCACGAGGCTCGTCCGTTGGAGACACAACATCATCCCGTCTATCTCAGACGATGGCCAGACACAGCGCAATAAACGGTCAATTGACTGGGAATAGAACAATTACGTCTTCGTATAGAACCGGCAATCTTGGCTCCATCAACTCGGACCATGTCACTGGAAGAGCAATAGACCTAGTCGGCCAAAATCTAGGGCAGTACGCTGTATTGACTCGTCAATCTGGAGGTTTTGCGGAATTCCACGGAACGTCTGGTAGTAGACATCTTCACGTGGTTCCAGGGCCTGGAGCAATCGGCGACACTATGACGCCTGCGGTGAATTCATCCACCCCGATAGTCGTTCCTGGAAGCTCTACTAGCGGAGGAAATACGTACACATTCCACATCAATGGTGGCACCAACTCTCCAGAGGAAATAGCTAATGTTGTTATGCAGAAAATAAAGCGTGCCGAATCGATAGCTAGGGAGCGTTCGTAATGCCTGTAAACCAAGCTATTCAAAACACATACTTCTATAAAGAGGTTAGAAAAATACAAAATGGGTCTGGTGTTCTTTACCCCGGATACCCCGTCTATCATCTTCACAAAACTCAAGCCGATGGCGTTTCTTCTGTTAGGGCAGATGATGACGAATACTGGATGCCTATGCCCTTAATGCAGGCTTACGTCCAATATACGTCAGGCGATGAACTTGTCGAGCAGTCAAGAATAAAATATGACAAGAGGGCGTCCGTCAGGCCGTCTCAGTCTCGTAGAAAATACACAGAACCTTTCCCCGTTTATACGCATAAGTACGTTGGCAATAGGCTTTACGTCGCCACGGCCCAGCTAAAAGTTTTTCCTCTTGCTGTTGATTTGAACCCGTACTCCTACAGAAACATACAGGTATGGATTGAGAGCACCCAGACCTATACAAGCGTTTATGACGACAACGGCGATTTGGTTTATCCAGGGTACTGGTATCACCCGTTTGAAAACAAGTTTTATGCATTTGCCAAACTTTCTGCTGCCGGTGTCAGAGATACGCAGTTCATGCTAGATGTTTTGTTTACTAGGGATACGTCTGGCCAGTCAACAGATTCTCTTATGGCCGCAGCCGCTGAGTCAATAAAACTCGCACAAGTCGACGAATTAGTAGCTGGCGGGAAGACGAGAGAGCAAGCCATAGCTTTGGTAGATGCAAAATCTGATGAGGCACTCCAAACGAGAGCGGCGATGTCAACATCAACGCCGAGGGCTGTTAATTCACGTTCCACTGGCGCACCCATGAACATATCCGTTTCTCTTGGTGACTCTGCGCAAGTAAATAGGCCCCAAGCCCTACCACAGACCCCTTCTGTGCCAAAAATGATTCAGGTTACGGACGGGATAACTGAACCACTTAGCCATGAGTTTGTTCATAAACCTAATCAAATTGCTTATAGTTCGATTGGCTCAAACTGGTCAACAATTGAACGTGTGGCCAATAGACCCATAATGGATTGGCAAAGTTATAAGTTAATGCAGGCGTCTTTTACATTTCTTGTTTCCTCAGATTCTTCTGGGACCCTGGATGATGCAATAGATGGAAAAGTCATAACAACATCAGTAGACCAACAGTTAAACAATCTTAGAAAAATAGCCCTTTCCCCTTACCCGGTTATTTTTATGGGCCTAGATGAAATTATGTCTACACAGTTGAAATTTCCATTTCAGCAATCCAGCAACGCTGGAGCTCTTTTTGTTATATCAGAATTCAATGTGACCTCTATTTATAGAAACATAAACGGCTCTATAAGCAGGGCATCATGCGATATAACGCTTACCGAATTCCCACATGAGCTGGTTGATTTAATTAAGTTCCCCAAGCCGCCTCCATATAACCCTCCGCCACCCAAAGACGGCGAAACTACCGAAGGATGCGGAAGGTCTCTTGCCCTCACAACAACGGGAGCTGGAAGCAAACTTGGGTTCAATCTTCAGGCTCTTGGAGAAAACGCCGCACTTGCAATATATCTAAAATCAATAAATCTTATTTCCAGAAGCGCCGGAACAGAAAAGTGTCCTGCCTACTGGATAGTTTCGAACAATGACTACGAGAAGGTAAAGAGAGCTCGCGACTATTGGAACAGAACTAATAGTGCAGGAAGAGGCTCAATACGAATGATTGAGAGCTGGGGATTGTGACAACGTCTTTGGAGAAGATTTTTGTTCCGCTTCCAAACAGTCTAGTTAGGCAAGCTGGAGGTGTGATTTATTTTGTTGACGAAAAAAACTATCAGATTGCAGACGTAAGAGCAAATTTGATAAACCTAAACGTCAGCTACACAACAAACATGGCTAGTGAGGTGTCTTTTAGCGTTAGCGATACAGGGCTAAAGATGCTCGAAAATAACTATTTTTCTATTGGACGGATAGTCGCGTATGTGACAGAAACTTTTGGGACCATAGAGGGAACAAGAAACCCAGATGTCAGAGAACGTCAAACTCAACTGTTCGAGATAGCAAACGTAACCGTTTCCCAAGGCCCTGGAGCGAGCCCTGTTGTCGAAGTCAGGTGCTATTCAAGAGCAATTCAACAGATGAAGAGGGACAGGTCTCCGGGAAGCATAAAAGGTAGCGGAACAGCTTTCGTTCAGCAGGCAGCGAAAAAGTATGGTCTTAAATTCTGGGGGGAAAATACAAGCAAAAAACAGCAGATAAACAAAGCATCTGGTGGCAATAAGGCAGATTCAGTTTGGGACGTAATAACAAACCTTGCTGGTGAAGCAAAATTTGTTGTATTTGAAGTTGATGGGTACCTAATATTCGCTTCAGAAAAATTCCTATTAAAAAGATGGGGTACACACGAAATACCGCTAGGTAATAAAAAAACTAAAAAGAAATCTGATAAAAAACAAAACAAGTACATACCTCTTATATATAAACCCCACTTTCAACAGTCATCTGTTCGCCCCTATACCTATACGCCGACAATTGAGTCTTCGCAGAGAAATGTTCTTCAGTTGCTATCCGTGCCCAATATGACAATTTCCGAAAACAACCCGTGGGATGGAAGCGGAAACGCAATTATCGACAGATTTAATGCAGTTAGGCTTCGCCCAGGAATGACCGTAAAAATAGAAGGTGTGCCAACGTTTAACGGTTATTACCTAATTGACTCCGTTACGTTTAGCGACCTTGTGCCAGACCCTGTAAATATATCTTTCAAAAAACCCGAAAAGGAAGAGAAGGAAATAAAAGACTTAGAAATAGGCAAAAAGGGACCACAGGTTATAGATGTTCTTGCAAATACATCAGCGACTCAAAACCAAGTATTTAAGCAAGAAGACATACCAAGATTTTTCACACCCCCAGCTGGTTTTAAAATATTTCCCCTCCCTACTCCTGATGCTCCCATGAATTACCCCACTCCTTCGGCTGGTATTTTTGAAACTGGAAACATAAATTTGTGGGATAGACCTATTTTTGTCGTAGACGGGGAACCACGAACCCTTTACTCTGCAACTTTTACAACTAGAACAACAGGAGTTAATGCTGGAAAACCGTACGCAATTTTGATTCCCCAAATATGGACAATAACAGGAGAGCCAAAACAGGTTTATAGGTCTCAGGTACTAAGCGGGTTTAGGTCATCGGACCCGGAAGGCGTAACCCCAATGCCATCGAGTACAGTTTATGAAAATGCTCAGTATTTCAATTATGTTGTTTCTGATGTTTCGGGAATGCTTTCTGGAGACATTGTTTCTATTATTCCTGTTCAATTTTCAGGTTTGTCAAACTCTTCAAAAAACATAATTGCTAACACTGTTTTCCCAGTGACAAATGTGAATTACGCTGAAAACAAAATAACAGTACACGTCAAAAGCCCTAAACAAAGAAAACTCATGGACGATATCCAAAACAAAATAATTGGGGGTTTCATAGAGTCTTCAAATCCATCGTTTAGGCTATGGGAATCGAGTGGTCTATTTCTTGCAAAAGCCAGAGGCTCAACACTTAGAGAAGCGATAGCAAACGCATCAAATTATGGAAAAACTTTATCTAGACAGCAGCTAGATGTGGTCAAAAAAAGATTTCCTCGTGGTGATTATTCTAATACTCCAGGTGCAGCATGATTTCAGACTACGGAATTCAGAACGCCCCAATTCGTCGCGACAAGGCATCATCTGCTCCCAAAAGGCCGGGGGAGATGTATCAAGGCGTTGTCACCAGGGCCTACCCCGATGGACGGGTCGTAATATACGTGCAGGCTCTTGGAATCTCATACGGCCCGTTAATGCCTCTGAGCGTAACACAAAGTACCAAGATGATAATTGGCGACACAGTGCTCTGTGCTTTCTCTAATCAGGCAATGACTTCTATGGTTATTTTTGGGAACGCAAGACCTATTAACCAATCAATGATTTTAATTATGGAGTCCACGGAAATATACCCAGAAGTTGTTGCCGCTCTTCCGGAAGGCTGTCTGGCTTACGTCAAAGATACGAATTCTTACTTTTCGTGGAACGGAGAGTCGTGGGTCTCCCTGTGGAGCAACACACAAACCGTTGAGGCTGTCTCTAGTGGACCCCTCACGGCTTCTGCGGCAGGAAAACTCCTATACAACACAACAACATGCACGCTTGAGATTAATTCATCAACAGGGTTTATGGTTGGTCAAAAAGTTGATTTTGCTAGACGTGCGACTGGGACTTTTACAATAATTCAAGGAGCTGGAGTGTCTGTTAACACGGCCCTTTCCTTGAGCCTAAGGGCGCGCTATTCAGTGGCAACGCTGGTGTGTGTTGATTTAAATTCCTACCTGCTTACAGGGGATTTGACATGACATCAATATGCTCAACTAATGTCAGCGCATTATCATTAAAAAATGAATTAAAATGTATTGTTCAGGAGATTAATGACAATGGACACAATTAAATTCCCAATTAGATTTGAGTCTGGCGGCGTCGAGCTCCTAAGGGAGGGTACGGAAGACTATTACGCTCAATTATTGACAATTGCTTTACTAACAGAGCCCAGAAGTCTCCCGTACTCCCCGTTGTTTGGTGTTAACGACCCGACGTTCACATCGATAGACAGAGGGTTGTTTGTGCTGAACGCGGCACGGTTTATACCAGAAGTAGAAATTACTTCAGTTTCTACAAATCAAAAAAACGATGGGACTACTGGTGTCAGTTTCTCGTTCGTCATAACAGAGGGGTAATCCATGCCTGCAGATTTTTCACAATATATTGACCTAAAGATTTTTGACAAAACACCTGGGGAAATTTACCTAGAGTCAATTGAAATGGCAAGACTAACGCTCCCAGAATTCAACCTTCGTGTTGGAACAGTGGAAGACGCCATGTTTCAGGCCAGCTCGTACATAGCGTGGCAAATCATAACCGGGTTAAACAGACTGCCAGATAGTGTCATGTCTGGAATCGTCTCAATGATGGGCGTGTCTCAAAGACCGGCAATACCAGCCGAAATGACAATAGAGATAACCGCAGACTCATATGAAGGAGCGACTATACCGTCTGGAACCTTATTTGGTTATTCATATGTTTTTGAAGACGAAACAATTGATTACGTATTCCAAACTGTTGAATCACTGGATATACCTGCCGATGAGTCATACTCACCTGGAGACCCTTACCCGTCTGGAACAGTTCTCTGTGAGGCATTCTTGCCAGGAGTAATCCCCATCATATCTGAGGGCGAGTCTCTTACTGTTCTTTCCCCGTCAACTGAGATATTGAACGCTTTTGCAGGCAGCTACTTCCAAAACGGATTTAATGAGGAAAACTCTGCAGAGTTTTTATCAAGAGCAACATCATATTTATCTTCACTTTCTTCCACTCTTGCAAAATCAACACAAGTTGATGCATTCGTAGCAAATAACTATGTTGGATTTGTGGGCAGAGTAAAAACGTATGACTTGACCAACGGAGACCCCGACATCGGCAATCGCGACACCGAGAAAACATATTCAGTAACCACCAAATCAAGAACAGCTGGAGTAGCCACATTGACGACATCCGAGGGGCATCAGCTTCTCGTTGGAGATATGGTAGTGGTTGAAAATATTGCGGCCGGAGGCTCGCCATCAAATGCCTTCGATGGAGAAGTAGAAATAACAGCAACTACAGCGACCACTTTTTCTTACTTAAATAGTGGAGGAGATGTTTCCTCAGTAGCAGATGCAGGTACGGTAAAACGGGGTGCAGAAGTTGTTGGACACATAGCCACGTATGTATACGGTCTCGGTGGTTTTGTTGGTACGGAACAAAAAGAAATAATAAAAATTGCCGTAGCGGAAGCCGCTATAGGCGGTCTTACTGTCAATGTGGAAAACATGGAAATATTACCCGTATCTGTTTCTGGGTCAGTGGTTTTAGATTCTGCTTATGACAGGGAGCCGCTTGAACAAATTATTGAAAACACAATTGTCGAGTACCTAAGTCCTTCTGGTTTCCCAACATACGAAAGCACAGTTAGAAAAAACGTAATAATCGGTCTCATAAGTCAAATTCCAGGGGTTAGATACGTAGATTCTTTTACTCTTACGGGTACAACAGTGGATGGGTGGCTCACACAAATAGGTTCAGACCTTGAGCCAGCGCATAAGGGGTGGTGTCCCTCGCTCGACCCAACAGACATAACTTTCACATACGTTTCGGTATAAATATGTCAAAAACAGTAAACCGGTTTAGTGACCAGCGTGGTCTATACGTAAAATCCCGCTCTAATGGGTACCCATATGAAATTGAAGCTTCATACAGTACCGCTGCAGGGTGGGATGTAGACTCAGCATCTCTGGTGGATGAACCGACTATAGAAATAGTTTCTGAACCATATAGCGTTCTTTCCCGATATTCGTTAGATATAAATCCTTCATCTGGAGCAGACACGTATGTGTACACAAACTCTGGAACAGAACTACTGGTCGGCGACAACGGAAGGCGCTTTTCGTTCAACGCAAAAATTATAGTTCCTTCGGTATGCATAATAAAAACTTATTTATATCTTTCCACGGAACTACACACGTCAGTTACTCCGCTAATCAAGACTGTATACCCTGGTACTTTTACAGCAGTACGCAGCAATCTTTTAACAATACCAATTAGCTCGTCAACAACATATTCAATAAAAGCAAGAATAGAAGTTAGCGGACATGGTGGGTCAACTTTTCACATAACTTCACCAAACCTAATCGATGACCAGATGTATTTTGAAAATATATTTGTTCACAGCTCAAGACCTCTACTTCCTGATTTTTACTGGGACGTAGATTCACAGCAAACAGACCCAACCATGCCAATGCATAGGCTTATTGACTGTATGAATGCATCTGCGGACGATGCTTTTGAAGAATACAAATCACTATACGAACATCAACCATATGCTCTCAACTCTCTTCAAGAACAAATAACGATAAATAACGTTCACAGCACCCTGTCTAACCCTTACTACGTAAACCCCAGATATGCGCCTTGGTTGGCGCAGTTTGTTGGAACAAAATCAAGAAAAAATATCTACGATTCATCTAATGCTCCATATTTGCCGTCTTCTGAATCTGAACGCTCTTACGAGAAGTGGCAACTTTCTACAGGATTTTATGGGATTGCTGCTGGAAGTAGGCAGGCGCTTTTGGAATCGGCAAAACAGTGTCTTCATTTCACTAAAAATGGTTTGCCGTCTACATATGCGGTTGCTATCACTCCGGAGTACCTTGGTGACCCTTTTAAAATACTCATACAGACACTTGTAAACGAAACACCAGACTGCATAGCAGAACTGGACTCAAGTGAACTGGTGGTTCAGTCTGTAGAAGACGCAAGGCCAATGGGATATAAAATTTACCATGAAGCTAAAACAGAGTTTGAATTTACGGTAGGAAACCCTGTTCTCGGAATAGTTGGTTCTTCAAGCGGCATCCCAATTGGTGAAACAAATGATGGATATGACTGGTTTGATGTTCTGTCTAAATCTCGGTCAAGCGATGTCGCAACAATAACCACAGATGGGTCTCATTGGATTTTGGTGGGAGACACTGTCGAGGTTATAGACGTGGATGCATCTGGCGGTGTATTCAACGGTACGTATACGGTGACTGCCGTAACTACAGACACATTTTCCTACTCAAATCCCGGAACAGACGTGTCGACGACATCGGATACTGGCCAGGTGAGAAGGTAATCCTGCCCTGGCCATTTTTATTAAAATGGTAAAATTAGCAAGTACCTGGAGGATTCATGGCTGGTCTTGGCGTAAAGATTTTTAGAAACGGCGAGGTGCTCTCTGACGCGGAGCTAAACGGCTATTTCATGGACCAGGTAGTTGCCGTATTCGCAAACACGACCGCTAGGAATAATGCGTTTGGGGACGGAATAACAAAACCTGCTCTTGCTCCTGGAAGATTTACTTATCTTATTGACGAAGAAAAAGTCCAATACTACAACGGCGTATCGTGGGTTGACTCAGACCAGTTTGTTGTTGGAGATGGGTCAATCACAACGGCAAAACTAGACCAGGTAAACCCAGTAGTAGTCAATAAAGTAACCCTCACCACTCCTGCCACTAGTGCAACCATAACGATTGCTGACACCAAAACACTTACAGTGAGCAATACTGTTAGCTTCTCTGCCACCGATGGTTCTTCTGTAAACTTCGGTACTGGCGGTTCTGTTTCGTATGCCACAAACCTAAGAGATTTGCATCTCAAGACTATTATGGAGGTCTCGGCGTGAGTTTAGATGCTGTGAGATTTGGACCTAAAGCGGTCCCGACTGGAAGCTGGTCATCCGATACGGCAACTGGTCGTTATTCGCCAACAGCTGCCACGGGGGTTGTAAAGCAGGTTATATTTTGCAATTCCGGCTCGGCTACTACTTTGACATTTGGTGTATCTACGACAGGCACAGAAACGTCCGTTAATAGGCTGTTCAATGCTCAGTCCATTGCTGCCAATGAAACAATTACGTTCAACACGAACATTCATATGTCTTCATCAGACAGACTGTATTTCTACTGTGCTGCTGGCGGTTCTGTTTCTGTGACAATCAATGCCTATGAGGAGTAGGAAATGCCCGGCATTGAGCGCTACCCAGCGCAAAATACACTAGCTCAGTTTTTAGACTCAGCAGACCCAGTCTACGGCACAGGGATGGACGGCGACGCCACACTGAATGGCTCTAGCGCGATTCTTGGAATGACGCCATCTGGCAATGTTTATCAAATGACTAGAGATATTCATTTTCAGAACCTGTCTATAAATGCTGGCGTCCGTTTATCTCCTAACGGGCATAGGATATTCGTAAAGGGAACGCTCAATTTTGGCGCAAGCTCGTCAATCGGGTACACCACTGGCTACTCAACTGCTGGCTCTATACAGCAAGGCGGAGCTGCATCTACGTCCGTAACCCACAGCCTTGGTGGTTCTGCTACTGGTTTTACCGCTACCGCACCGACCGCCGCTCTTGGTGGAACCGAGTATTTTCGAGTCCCTCATCAAGCAATCACTGGTTACTCGGTTACCGCAGCAGGCGGTGGTCCAACATATCTTCGTGGTGGCGCTGGAGGAAATAGTCAGCCCGGCGGTGGAGTAGTAATAGTTTCTGCTCGTTATATCGGTGGGCCATCTTCTGGAACATCTTCATTTAGAGCTCCAGGCACAGCCCCTGCTGGTGGCGGGGTTATTCTTATAGTTTCTAGTGGGATTTCTCTTCCCTCTGGTGTTACGACTGATGTGACTGGACAAAATCCCGGCACAGTGGTATACATGCAGGTTGTCTGAAATGGGCTCGCTCGTAAGATTTCCAAATAAAACCTATACCCAGAGGATAGGAAACGACACCGTTTATGGCGGTGGGTTTGACGGAAACGTAGTAATTTCATCCAATACATCTCTTTCCAGAGACATGTATTACAACAACCTAACCATCAATACCGGCGTACACCTCAATACAAACGGTTTTAGAGTTTTTGTTAGAGGGACACTAATCCTTAACGGCTCAATAGGTGTAAAAAATGATATATCAGTTTCTAGCGGCACCGTTTCTGGCAATGTAACTTCTTCCGGCTCATCAGTAACATACTCAATTGGTGGTGCGGGCTCCGGAACGACGGCCACTCAGATACCCGCATCATTACTTAACGATGTCCAATCAGCAATATCGGGAGCATATAGAGATTCGTCTGGGATACTTAGAGCTCTTGCTGGTGGCTCTTCCGGAACAAAAGGAAATGACGGCACATTAACCCCAGGCACTGACTCCCCAGCTACGTGGCCAAACTCTGCTGGCGTAGCAGGGGCTTTGGGGCAACACCCGCCTCATGCACATTCGGTTGGGGTCCAGGGTGGAAGGGGTGCTTCTGGGACTCCAGGGACAAGAGGTTCACTCGCTAGCCCTGGAACGGCTGGAGTTGGGGGAGCGGGAGGAGCTGGAGGACCAGTCGTCTTGGTCGTTGCTAAGAACGTTTCTGGGTCTGGCACGTTCTTTAGTCAGGGGCGCGCAGGGTTGGTAAAAACAGCAGCAGTAGCCCCAGGCGCAGTCAGTGCCGGTTCTGCTGGTACTGCTGGTGATGCAGCACCGGCCAGAGATGGCGGAAGCGTACATGTGAACACATATCACCACACACGACCTGCGCATCATGGCGGAGGCGACCACCACACAACACCGCTCCCAACCACTTACTTCCCAAGTGATAATGCGTGGCTGGGGCCTCATTCGCCCATCGTGCATGGCCGACCAGATGGGTGGCATCAAACAAGATTGTGGAACTACGAAGAGCATTACAACAACACGATTGGCGGGGGAAGCTTTTACTTTGCCGGCGATGCGCATGACCATGGGCATGTCGATAATTACCATGCTCCTGGCGGACATTTTTACCACATAGGAGGGGTAAACCATAACCATTTTAGTGCAGATGGACCAGCTGGAGGAAGACCCGCCGGACACCACGCATATCTTTTTTTCTATGATTCGATATTTAACAGGTCCCCCGCAACCCACAGCTCTGGCGACTACTCGTCTCATCATTCTGTGCCAAAACAGGCCGAAAGAGACCTAAAACTCCAGGCTGGGCCGGTAGCTCATAGCCATTCGTACACATTCCATTACCCCGGTGGAGCTGGTGGAGCTGCCGGTACTGCTGGTCCGGCTGGGACTGCGGGTTCGGTCACGGAAGGCGTAGACGGGAAACCAGGAGGAGGCGGAGGTTTTATTTTAGTTACTGAAAATTCAATTTCTGGCCCATCCATAAATACAAATGGTGGAACTTCTGACAGTTCTACAGGGTCTGCTGGCATGCAGGTTATAATTCTAAACACATAGGAGAATGCACAATGAAAATTCAGATGTCTGAAATACAGAAAAAGGCAACACTTGAGTCGGCAAAAGCCCAAATAGTCAACGAACTTTATCGGCTGCTCATAACAAATGGCATAGACCCGGATGACTTTGACCCTTCCAAACCTCTTTCTAATGCCGACTTTGCTGCAGCCGAAGAATCAATCGACGAAAAAACCGGAGGGCAAAAAGCATTTGAGATTGGCAGAATAAAAGAACTGTGTGCTTCATACGTCATCGCGCAAGGCAAGATAGACTCTATTTCGTGACAAGAGAAAATCGCGGGAAAAAAGCATCCCCATTAGACTTTTTTAGAAAATCCACCAAATATGCGTCGGATGAAGAAGCTAGAAATAGATACTCAATATGTACTGAGTGCCCACACTTTATCGACGCTACCAATCAGTGTCGGAAATGCGGCTGCTTTATGAACCTAAAAGTACGCCTGCAGCATGCAGAGTGTCCAGTCGGCTATTGGTGATTAAAGACTAGAGATTCTCTCGGACGTAGGAATATCCGGACTGAATTCCTGAATAACTAACTCAAACCATTCTTTTGCAGTGTCAGAAAGAGATGGATATGGAAACGTCTCATCTCTGTAATTTTCTTCACCTTTTAGAAATCTGAACAAATGCATGTCCGGGTAATTGTTAATCTCATCGATAACGGTTTCGGGTGGGTTTGTTATTTCCCAAAATTTCTTTGAATAAACCGCCATTGGGTGGTCAGAATCAAATGGTGCATTTGCCATATCTGACCATTCTTTTATGTTCCTAAGCAATTGTGGAATAGTTTTTGCTACCCACATTGACGAAGGTGAGTCACCCTTTTCTAGGTGAAGCGCTGGAAAATATCCCGTTTCTGTTTTTTCCACCATCTCCATGTAGCAAATAAAAAAACTGGGTGATGCATCTATCAGTTTTTCGTATCTTCCGACGTTACTTAACGTAAATCCAACTTTTGCGTATGGTGATTTTCTTATTGCTGTAGTTGCTTCGTCTTCATATGCAGTCCCAACTGCAACATTGACGGGAGCGTAAGACAGATTGTCACAACGACCCATTCTTGGGTAGTTATCTAAACCTTCAACTACCATTTGGCTTTTCATCAAAACAAAAAACCCGTGATTATTGGGTTTAGCTTCTTTATATAGTTTTTCTTCTTGCAAAGACATTACATTTCCTCAAGCATCTGTTCTAAAGACTTAAATTTATTGTTTTCAAACTTGTTTTCAAGCCATTCAATCGTTTCGTCAGAAAATTGAGGAAACCCCCACACTGGTTCTCTGTAGTTTTCATCACCCTTAAAAAATCTTGACAGATGCATGTCGGGCATGGCGTCTATTTCGCTGTACACCCATTCTGGGGTATCCATGTAGTCGAAAGCTGCTTTTGAAAGTTCTGCCACAGGATGGTCGGAGTTGAAAGGGCTATTTAGCAGCATTGACCATTCCCTCATATTTTTAAACAATTCTGGCAAGGTTCTTCCCACCCACATTGCCGAAGGAGAATCATCCTGCTCGAGATAAGACGAG
>Ga0222712_10000520_pt1 | contig 50186 bp, 55 predicted proteins | sample C33_657DmetaG_FD_165043 | JGI IMG/M metagenome (GOLD analysis project Ga0222712, IMG submission 165043) | Estuarine water microbial communities from San Francisco Bay, California, United States - C33_657D | ecosystem: Environmental > Aquatic > Marine > Unclassified | place: USA: California... | reverse complement strand
ACGGGTGAAAATTAGTTCATTATTAACTTTGTGAAATCATTTTTATACTTATCTTCGTTCCAAATTCCCCCCAAATTTTAAGGCTATATTACAGTCAAAAATAAACCGCAGATTACCAGCCATTTTACACGTAATTTGAACTGTTATTTTTATATTTGTAATAATTAATAATTTTAAGTCTATACTGTGACTTAGAGTGGCCATGCCATATTAAAAATCCAAAAATTCTAGATATGAATTTATTCAAAAGTGCTTTATTAAGCCTATGTTTCTTGCTCCTTTCAAGTACAATAGTACTAGCCCAAAATACTGGTAACTTATTGGCAGGCAAGGACTTATCCACTATTAAAGTGGATGCACTTACCGATGCAGAACTTGCACAAATTCAAGCTCAATTAAAACAATCAGGTGTTAGTATTGATATGGTAGAATCCCAGGCCATTGCTAAAGGGATGTCTCCATCTGAGTTTGCTAAGCTTAAAGCTAGGTTGGCCAATGTAAAGGCTGGTGCTAAAAGTACCTCTCCATTATCCAAAAAAACAGTCAAAAAAACGACTGATAATGCACAGGATAGCACAGAGCAAGACTTTTTTATTGAATCAAAAATCAACCCATTGATATACGGTTCTGAACTTTTTGCCAATAGCCAAGGTTTTAAAAACAATGAAAACTTAGCTACCCCCCTTAATTACGAGGTAGGCACCAACGATGTGCTAAAATTAGTTGTGTATGGTGTGCAGGAATACAGTGCAGATTTAGATGTTAGTAAGGAAGGAACGGTATTGATAGAAAACGTAGGACGTATTAAAGTGGCTGGATTGTCTATAGAAGCAGCTAACACAAGGATTAAACAACAAATGGGCAACACCGCTTATCCAAGTTTAAGGTCTGGTGAATCGAAAATGGCTTTAACGGTTGGTGATACTAGAACCATCCAAGTCACTATCATTGGTGCACAAAGAAGCGGCAACTACAATGTATCTTCTTTATCCAATGTCTTAAGTGCTTTAACCATGGCAGGTGGTCCAAGTGAAATTGGTTCCTACAGGGCGATTGAATTGATTCGTGATAATAAAGTGGTTAAAACATTTGACCTATATGCATTTATGCAAAACGGGGATCAATCACAAAATATGGGCTTGAAGGACCGTGACGTCATTAAAGTGCCTCCATACAAAGGTAGGATCGAAATTAAAGGCCAGGTAAAACGTCCGGGTATTTTTGAATTAAACGCCACAGAATCTTTCAAACAGTTTTTACAATATGCAGGGGGCTTTGATGACACAGCCTATACTGCTTGGGTGAAAGTGATTCAAAAAAATGATAAAGAAAAGGCTGTAAAAGATCTTGCGCAAAATCAATTTACAAACTATCAACCTCAGGGTGGTGATATCATCCAAGTGTCTAAAATTTTAGATCGTTTCCAGAACAGGGTAAAATTAACAGGCGCTGTATTTAGACCAGATGTATATGAATTAACAGAAGGGATGCGTATTAGTGATTTAATTCAAAGAGCGGATGGATTAAGAGAAGATGCATTTATTGGTAGAGCACAATTGATAAGATTAAAACCAAATCTATTAAAGGAATTAGTGACCATTAATTTATCCAAGGCTTTGCAGAAAGATCCTAATGAAAATATCTTTTTACAAAGAGAAGATGAATTATACATTAATTCGATTGTTGATTTAAGAGATTCATTAACAGTTGATTTATTAGGAGAAGTAAGAAGCCAAGGACGTTTTAACTATGTAGACAGCATGACCGTGAAGGATTTGATCTTGATGGCAGGTGGTTTTAATTATGCAGCCAATAAGCAAATAGAAGTCGCAAGATTGGTTCAATATGGGGATAGAGTTACAAATAATCAAGTAGCAACCATCTTAAAAACAGAAGTGAATGGTGATTTAAGCTTTAATGCAGGACAAGAAAATTTTGTATTACAACCAATGGATGTGGTAACTATTACTAAAAAAGTAGGTTTTACCAATCCGGAAGTGGTGAGTATTAGCGGACAAGTACAAAATGTAGGTAAGTATACTTTAAGCACTCGTGTGGAAAGAGTGAGTGATATTGTAAAACGCGCTGGTGGATTAATTGGAGAAGCTTATGGAGAAGGCGCTTACATTAAAAGGAGTCGTTATAATATTGATACATTAAAAGCAGATGAATCAAAAACATCTATCGAAGAGGCTTATAACAGAAAGTTTAAAGCACAACAGGAAGCTGAAAAACAAAATCTAAATGCATTATTAAATGGCAATGATAATAATGGCAAAACGAATATGGCAGATGTAAATATAAAAAAGAAAAATTTAAAAGACACTTTAGATCTTTTATTTAAAGAATTAAATGAGAATACTTATCAAATTGCCATTGATATAAATAAGATCATGGAAAAGCCAGGTTCTGAATTAGATTTGGTTTTAAGAGATAAGGATGAAATTATGATTCCAAAAACAGATAACCGTGTTAAAATAAGTGGGGGTGTATTAAGGCCAACAAATATTGTTTACAGAGATGGCTTAACTATAGGGGATTGTATTAGTGCAGCGGGTGGAATTAGTGAGTATGCAAAAAGAGGTAGGGCCTATGTAGTCTATGCTAATGGAAAATCTGCTAGAACTAAACATTTTGGTTTATTTAGATTAAACCCATCCATCAAACCTGGTTCAGAAATCGTTTTGCCAGAAACAAACGAGAAAAAAGAAAAGACAATCACCACGTTCATTCAATTTACTACTGTACTTGCTCAAATTGCAGGTGCGATCGCAACTATTTCTATCTTAAACAGATAACATGACGAAGATGACAGATGAACAACAACAAGTAGACAACGATGAAATTTCTTTAAAGGAATTGATTCAAAAAATACAGGAGTGGGTAGCGTATTTAAAAACGCAATGGAAACTCATTGTTGGTATTGCAGCATTGGGCGGTATCATAGGATTTGCATATGCGAGCTTTCAAAAACCTAGTTACCTAGCAACCTCCACTTTTGTATTGGAGGAAGATAAAGGTGGCGGCGGTGGATTAGGCGGCGCCATGGGTTTAGCATCAAGTTTTGGTTTTGACTTAGGTGGCAGCGGAGGAGGTTTGTTTACAAGTTCAAATATCATTGAACTAATGAAGAGCCGATTGGTAGTGGAGAAAACATTATTGAACCCAGTTCAAGTTGCAGGCAAGGAAATTAGTTTAGCAGATTATTATATACAGATTAATGAACTAAAAAAAGGCTGGGCTGAAAAACCAGTACTTGCAAATATCAACTTTCCTGTAAATGCCGATAGAACAAAATTTAATTTGCAGCAGGATTCTGTATTGCAAACTATTTCTGCAGGCTTAACAAAAAATAATTTAGTCATTGCACAAAAGGATAAAAAAGTAAGTATTATAAGTTTGACTGTAAAAACTGAAAGCGAACTATTTTCTAAATTATTTTGTGAACAATTGTTAAAAGAAACTTCAGATTTTTATATTGAAACAAAAAGTAAAAAATCGAGGTTGAATGTAGATATTTTGCAACACCAGGCAGATAGTATTAGAGCCGAATTGAACGGTGCAATTACAGGTGTTGCAGCTGCAAGCGACAATGTGTATAATTTAAATCCAGCGTACAATGTTAGAAGAACACCTGGGACTAGACGCCAGGTAGATGTTCAAGCAAATACAGCTATCCTGACTCAATTGGTTGCTCAGTTAGAATTATCTAAAGTAAGTTTAAGAAAAGAGACCCCATTGGTACAATTAATAGACCGTCCTATTTTACCTTTAGAAAAAGATAAAGTTGGCAGATTAAAATCATTAGTATTAGGAGGATTATTAGCAGGATTTTTAACTGTGTTGTATTTAGTGTTTGGACAATTGTATAGGAGGATGGTTGCTTAGGGTTTGGATTAGTGTGGTCCACACTAATATTGAGTATTTATAGTTCCTTGTAAATAATTAATAATATGATAATCAAGCACTTTACATGTTTGATTTTTTGTTTATAGGTTATTGAAAAAGGTTGAAAAACAGATTAAATGTGCGCAGTTTAGTGCGTTATTTTAGAGAATAATATATGATAAATAATATTTTAATCACTGGTGGAGCTGGATTTATTGGATCTAGTTTGGCATTTGAAATTCAAAAAAGGTACCCGGATGTTAAAATTACAGTTTTTGACAAATTCAATACCAAGGAAAAACGTGAAAATGAAAATTTTAAATATTTCGGAGATTATAAAAACCTAATTGGATTAAAAGCAGAAATAATATCTGGTGATTTGTCTAATAAACATGACGTTAATGATTTATTAAACAATAAATATGATATTATTTTTCATCAAGGAGCAATTAGCGATACTACGGTATTAAACCAAGCAGAAGTACTTGAAACAAACACTATGTCTTTTAAGTATTTTATTGAATATTGCCTTGCTAATAATTGTAAACTAATTTATGCGTCATCTGCCGGGACATACGGAAATTCATTATCACCAAATATTGTTGATTTTGGAGAAGTTCCAGAAAATATATATGGATATAGTAAATTGCAAATGGATGAAATTGCTAGGACATATTTAGATTTACATAAAGAATTGCATATAGTTGGCTTAAGGTATTTTAATGTTTATGGCCCAAGAGAAATTTACAAAAGAAGAACTAGTTCTATGATTTTACAACTAGCAAAGCAAGCGCTAGAAAATAAAAAGGTTAAATTATTTAAGTTTGGAGAACAATGTAGAGATTTTGTTTTTATAAAAGATGTAGTTGAGGCAAATATTTTAGCTATAAAAGGGAGTAGCGGAATTTATAATGTTGGCTCTGGTGTTAGCAGATCATTTAATGATATTATAAAAATATTGGAAGAAAGTTTAAATATAAAAATTAGTGTAGAATATATAGACAATCCATATTCATTTTATCAAAATAACACTTGTGCTGATTTAATTAAAAGTATTTCTGGCTTAAATTATATCCCACAATATTCACTAGAAGATGGAATAAGTGAATACGTTACAGAAATCTTGAAATATTCAAAAAATAATTGGAGTGCATTTAATGAATAATAATCTCGGCATTCTAGTAATAGGTGATATAATATTAGATCATTATTTATCTGGAATAACAAATCGAATCTCTCCTGAAGCACCTATTCCAATTGTTGAATGCACTAGTGAAAAATGGGTATTAGGTGGGGCGGCAAATGTTGCAAATAATTTGATTTCATTAGGGGCATATGTTGGCCTAATAGGAATATTAGGCGAAGATGAAAATAGTAGAATTGTAAAGCAATTAATACATTCAAAAAATATTTGCGATCTTACAACTATTTCTAAAAATAGAAAAACCACTTTTAAATCTAGAATAACATCAAGCAACCATCAATTATTGAGGATTGATAAAGAAGATCGACATAATATTTCAAATGAAGAAGAGGTTGAAATATTAAAAAACATCACAACAAATATCAGAAATTATAAAACAATTATAATTTCTGATTATAATAAGGGGCTATTAACAAATAACCTCATCAAAGAAATCATTGATATTTCAAAAAAAAATAATATAAAAGTACTTGTAGACCCTAAGTCTCCCCCTTTTTCTAAATATCATGGTGCTTTTATTATAAAACCTAACAAAAAAGAAGCATATTTAGAAACAGGGATAAATATTGTTGATGAAAATACATTTTTCGAAGCTGCAAATCAAATTAAACAAATAACATCTACAGAAGCAGTTGTAATAACGTTATCTGAAGAAGGGGTGGGTTTATATGATAATAAAATGAATAAAATATTGCCTACAAAGGCAAAAGATATTTTTGATGTTACAGGTGCCGGAGATACTTTTATAGCAACACTTGCTTATTCATTAACTATAGGCAAATCTATTATAGAATCTTGTGAAATTGCAAATTATGCTTCTGGTGTCGTTGTTGGAAAATATGGATGTGTTGCAATTGAAATTAAAGATATTGAAAAAATAATTTAAGTAAATGGAAAATTTAGTATTAAAAAATTTTGAAGAACATTTAATTGTATTAAATAAAACTAAAGAAAATCTATATCATGAAATTAGTGATGCTTGTCAATTGATATATGATTCAATAAATAATGGAAAAAAAATAATTCTTTGTGGTAATGGAGGTAGTGCCGCAGACGCTCAACATATAGCAGCCGAATTTACTGGAAGATTTGTAAAAGAAAGAAAAGCTTTAGCTGCTATAGCTTTGACAACAGACACATCTGCATTAACCGCTATAGGTAACGATTACGGATTTGATAAAGTATTTGAAAGGCAAGTTGAAGCACTTGCTTTACCAGGAGATATTTTAATTGGAATATCAACAAGCGGAAATAGTAAAAATGTAATTAATGCTTTTATAAAAGCAAAGGATATAGGTTGTGTAACAATTGGGCTTACTGGAAATGATGGGGGAATTATGTCAGAAATTTGTAGTAATAATATTGTTGTTCCTAGTTCGATAACTGCAAGAATACAAGAAATGCATATTTTGATTGGCCATATTTTTTGTAGTTATATTGATAAAGATTATTAATATGAAAATATTATCACATCGTGGATATTGGAATGAACAAATAAATAAAAATTCTAGCGAATCCTTTACACATAGTTTTAAAAAAGGATTTGGCACGGAAACTGATCTTAGAGATTTTAAAGGAGAGATTGTTATATCACATGATATTCCCGAACAAGATAATTTGGTTTCATTTGAATCATTTTTAGAGATTTATTGTAGATATCAAGATCAACAAATTGAGATGCCACTTGCTTTAAATGTAAAGTCTGATGGCTTGCAATTAAAAGCAAAAAACATATTGCAAAGGTTTAATATTGAAAACTATTTCTTTTTCGATATGTCAATACCTGACCATATAGGTTACATAAAGGCTAATCTTAAAACCTATACAAGACTGAGTGAATATGAAAAAGAACCTATATTTTATCATAACTCAGGTGGTATTTGGTTAGATGCATTTGAAAAACAATGGTATGATGCTGATTTAATAAATATGCACTTGAACAATTCAAAAAAAATTGCAATTGTTTCATTTGATTTACATAAAAGAGATTATTTGAGTCAATGGGAGTTTTTAAAGTCAAAAAACTTTCACACTAACGAAAATGTACTATTGTGTACCGATAACCCAGAAATTGCAAAAATATTTTTTTATGAATAAAAAGATAAAAGCAGTCATTTTTGACATGGATGGTGTATTAATTGATGCTAAAGATTGGCATTATGAAGCTTTAAACAAAGCATTAAGACTATTTGGTGTTGAGATTTCAAGATACGATCATCTAGTGACCTTTGATGGCTTGCCCACAAAAGATAAATTGAATATGTTATCTCTTGAAAAAAAGCTCCCTATAGGGATTCATTCATTTGTAAATGAGATGAAACAAATTTATACAATGGAAATAGTGCACTCATGTTGTAAACCAACATTTTATCATCAATTTGCATTATCCTCATTAAAAAGAGAAAATTATAAAATTGCCGTTTGTTCAAATTCGATAAAGAATTCAATTCAAGTGATGATGGAAAAGTCAGGCTTAATTGAATATCTTGATTTCTTTTTATCAAATCAAGATGTTAAAAAGGGGAAACCAGACCCTGAAATGTATATCACTGCTATAAATAAGATGGGATTAACACCAAAAGAATGTTTGATAGTTGAAGATAATCCTAATGGCCTTAAAGCAGCACATGCTAGTGGAGCTCACGTACTAAAAATAGATCAAATTGAAGAAGTAAATTTTTATAACATTAAGTCAAGAATTAAACAAATCGAAACAAATGATTAATATTATTTTACCAATTGCGTCTAGTAAATTACTTGATGATAATGATAAATTTCAATATCCACTACCGCTAATAGAAATAAATGGGAAAAGTTTGATAGAATATTCATTAGATGGACTTAAAACATTAGGAGATAATGTTAAATATATTTTTATTTTAAATGAAGATGATTGTAATAAATATCATTTTGATAACACATTGAGGTTATTAGTACCAAACTCTGAAATTATAAAGGTCAATGGCTCAACTTCAGGAGCAGTATGTAGTGTGTTAATGGCAATTGATGTTATAGATACTAATTCCGAGTGTTTAATTTTGAATTATGATCAATATATTGATTGTGATTTATTAGAAATAATTAATAAATTCAGAAATCAGAATGCAGATGGAGGAATTATCACATTTAATTCAGTACATCCAAGGTGGTCATATGCAAGAATTTCAGATGACATCGTGCTAGAAACAGCAGAAAAAAATCCAATTAGTAATTATGCATTAGCTGGTTTTTATTACTTCAAAAATTCTAATGATTTTATTAATTCAGCTTTTAATGTGATTAAATACGATGACAGATATAATGGTAAATATTATACTTCAAGTGTATATAATCAAATGATTTTGAAAAACTTAGTAATAAAAAATATCTTAATAGATAAGAATAAATATCATTCTTTTTATTCTTCACAAAAAGTTAAAGAATTCGAAACCTATTTAGAAAAAAATGGAAAAATTTAATTTAGATAATTTTAAGGGCGGCTGGTTTATCGGAGATTTTATGCCAACTTTATTTAAAACAACAGACGTTGAAGTTGCAGTAAAAAAATATACAAAAGGTCAAAAAGAGGGCTATCATTTTCATAAAATTGCTACAGAATTTACTGTAATTCTTCATGGAGAAGTAAGAATGTCAGGAATAGTTTATTCGTCTGGTGATATTATTAAAATAGAACCCGGAACTTCTACGGATTTTGAGGCAATTACAGATGTAGTTACAGTTGTAGTAAAAATACCAGGAGCGCAAAATGATAAATACATTATATAAAAATCAACAAATTAAAACATGAATATAGTAATACCAATGGCAGGTATGGGTAGTAGATTTGCTCAAGTTGGTTATGAAAAACCAAAGCCTTTTATTGATGTAAAAGGTAAGCCAATGATTGTGAGAGTACTAGAAAATTTAAAAGTAAATAATGCAAAATATTTTTTGATTGCAAGAAAAGAACATTTAGATAGAGAACCTAAAATAGTTCATGAAATTGAGAAAAACTACAATGCCACTTTCATACCTATTGAAAAACTTACAGAGGGTACAGCTTGTACTGTGTTATATGCTAGACAATTCATAAATAATAATGATCCATTACTAATTGCAAATTCTGATCAAATAGTTGATATTGATATCAATGATTATATTAAAGATTCTATAACAAGAGGCCTAGATGGATCAATTTTGTCTTTTGTTGACAAGGAAATGAACCCTAAATGGTCATTTGCCAAAATCGATAAAAATAATTTAGTAACAGAAGTGAGAGAGAAAGTTGCAATATCAGATATTGCAACAGTAGGTATTTATTGTTTCACAAAAGGCAGTGAGTTTGTAGATGGGGTAATTGAAATGATTATTGAAAACGATAGAGTTAATAATGAATTTTATACATGTCCAGTTTATAATTATTTAGTTAGAAGAAATAAAAAAATCGGAATTTACAATATTAATTTTACACAGATGCATGGCATAGGCACTCCTGAAGATTTGGACAATTATATTAAACTAAAATTATAATTTGAAAAATAAAATAGCTCGATTTTTCCTTCAAAGTAAAAGTAGAACAGGTAAACTAAAAAAAAATATTTTTTTTGTTGCTATTTTAAAAGGCAGCAGTATGATAGTGTCTTTTTTTACGATCCCATTATCATTAACATTTTTAGAAAATGAAAAATATGGAATTTGGTTGACTTTAAGTTCTATTTTAGGTTGGCTATCTTTTTTTGATTTAGGTTTGACAAATGGACTGAGAAATGAATTGGGTAAATCTTTTGCACAAGCCGACTATCATAGTGCTAAAAAAGATATAAGTAATAATTTTTTTGTACTATTTTTTATTTTCTTCATAATAACTATTTTATTGTTTATTATGAATCATTTTATTAACTGGCATAGTGTTTTGAATACTAAACATGAACTCAATTATGAGATTCAGACTACCGCATCAATTCTTCTATTATCATTATTAATAAATATTACAACAGGAATAGTTTTTACCGTCTTAAGTTCTGATCAAAATTCGATTATCCCTGAGTTATTTAGGACAGCATCGACAATTCTCACATTTGTTACTATATATTTTTTAAATTCTCACTATACCAATTCACTAATATTTTTAAGCTTTTCGTTTTCTGTTATAAGCTCATTTCTTTCTTTATGTTTTTTTATTTATTTTTTCAGTACTAAATACAATAAGATTAGACCATCAATTATTTTCTTTGATATAAGAGGAGTGAAAAAAATATTTAAAACAAGCGTTACTTTTTTTGTTATACAAATATCTGCATTAATTTTATTTATGACAGATAATTTTATAATAAGTAAATTGTTTTCGCCTGCAGATGTCGTTCCTTACAATATTTCGTATAAGTTATTTAATTTAATTGTGATTTTATTCGGAATTATCGTAACTCCATTATGGGCTTCATTCAATAATGCACATCATATGAATGATAAAGAATGGATTATCAATATTATAAAAAAATTAAAACAAATTTGGATTAAATTTATGTTAGTTCTATTTGTTTTGTTTTTATTATCAGAGGTCATTTATAAATATTGGTTAGGAAATAAAGTAGAAGTTGGTTATTTTACTTCCTTTTCAATGGCTTTATTTGTCGCTATTCATACATTTAATTCTATTTATGTTACATATATATTTTCAACTGGCAAGATTCGAGTACAAACTTTGATGGCTATTATTGCAGCTCTTATAAATCTCCCACTTTCATTCTTTTTGGCTAAATATTTGAATATTGGACCACCAGGTGTAATTATTTCAACCGCTATTTGTAGTTTTCCAAACATTATCATATCTAGATATCAATTCAATTTACTTGTTAATGAAATTGATAAAGGGATATGGTCAAAATAATTTTATATGATAAATGTAACTAAATCCTTTTTACCACCTATAAGTGAATATGTTAAAATGTTAGAGGTGGTCTGGGAAAATGGACAACTTACTAACAGAGGGAATCTAACATTGGAGTTAGAAAAAAAACTTCTTAATTATTTAAGAGCCAATTATATAATCATCACTAACAATGGTACACTACCATTACAGATAGCATTAAATAAATTTGGAGATTCTGGTGAAATTATAACAACACCATTTAGTTATGTTGCTACAACTTCCTCAATAGTATGGTCAAATTGTAAGCCTATATTTGTTGACATTGATCCAGAACATTTATCAATTAATGAAAATTTAATTGAAGAGGCTATTACAGAAAATACAAGAGCTATTTTAGCAACACATGTTTTTGGAAATCCTTGTAATGTTGAAAAAATTCAAGAAATTGCAAACAGACATAATATAAAAGTTATTTATGATGCAGCACACTGCTTTGCTGTAAAGTATAAAGGTGAATCTATTTTCAATTATGGCGATGTTAGTACTTGTAGTTTTCACGCTACAAAGTTATTTCATACAGGAGAAGGTGGTGCAGTTTTTTGTAATGATGAGGAAATATACCATGAATTGTATTATCGACATAATTTTGGGCATAATGGACCATATGATTTTCATGGCATTGGTATAAATGCTAAAATTTCAGAATTACAATCTGCAATGGGTCTTTCAGTTCTACCATATATTGATCAAATTATAATTGAAAGAGCTAAAGTTGTAGATTATTATATTAATAATTTAGATTGGACTAATCTTAAAAAGATTAAGCTTAGAGAGGGTACTGAATGGAATTATAGTTATTTTCCTGTTATATTTCATTCGGAAGAAAATTTATTAAGAGTATTAAATAAATTAAATGAAATAGAAATTTTTCCGAGAAGATATTTTTATCCGTCTTTAAATAAATTAAATTACGTTTCAAGCGTAAATATGAATATATCTGAATATATTTCATCTAAAATATTGTGTTTACCATTATATATGGGCTTGACACATAAAGAATTGGATATAATTTCAACTGTTATTAATAAATACTCAAAAAATTAATGAAACTTGCAATTATTGGTGCTGGTGGACATGCAAAAGAAGTATATTCTTCATATTCAAAAAGCGATTTAAAAAATAGATTTGATTTTTCTGGGTTTTTTATAAATACTGATATTTTTAATGAATTATTATACGATTATAAAATTCAACAAATTACAGAATTAAATCCTTTAAATCATATTTTACATATCGCTATTGGAGATATAAACACCAGACAAAAATTTTATTCATATTTCAAAGAACTAGGGTTTAAATTTTTATCCATTATTGATCCAAATTCCATTATTGATTCAAATACAAAACTAGGAGAGTCTTGTTTTGTAGGCCCAAATGCAATAATAAATATTGACTGTGAAATTGGAATATGTAATATAATTAATTCTGGAGTTATAGTTTCTCATGAATCAATTATTGGAAACTTCAATAATATTTCACCAGGTGTAATTATTTGTGGGAATGTAAAAATCGCAAATAATAATTTTATAGGTGCAGGAAGTATAATAAAAGAAAAGGTTAAAATTGACAACTCAATTATTTTAGGAATGGGATCAATAGTATTAAATAATATCGTTTCCCCTGGAACATATATAATTAAATCAAACATCATTAATAAAATAAAATAACTATTAGTTGAATAAACCAATCGTTTCTGTTTGTATGATTACATATAATCAAGAGTCATACATATTAAAATCAATTCAAAGTGCAATAAATCAAAAAACCAGCTTCGAATATGAAATAATTATAGCTGATGACAAATCTACTGACAGTACTAATAGGTTATTAGATCAATTAGCTGAAAAAAATAATACAAAAATATCATTAATAAATAATAAAGTTAATATTGGAGCTTCAAGAAATTTATTAAATGTTTTAAAACACGCTAAAGGAAAATACATTGCAATATTAGAAGGAGATGATTATTGGCAAGACACAAATAAACTTCAATCATGTTTTGAATTTATGGAAAACAATATTGAATTCTCTGTTATCCACCATAAAGTAAATGTTGTAACAAATGAAAATTTAATAATTGGAGAATTGCCTAAAGACATTTTTAGAAATAATTACATGTCATTAGAAGATTTAATTTTAAACGACAGTTTTATGGCAACATGTTCAATTTTTTTTAGAAACTATTTTAAAACTGATGAATTTACCATCCCCGAATCTCTATTTACTATAAGAAATATGGCTGACTGGCCCCTAAATATTTTTTTGGCTTCTAGAGGAAAAATAGGTTATGTCGATACTAATATGGCATCGTATAGAGTAGCATCTGGTAAATCCTCGTGGAGCAAAAGGAACTATTCTGAAATATTATTAGATGCAATAAAAATTAATAATGTCATTAATAAAGAGCTAGATTTTAAATACGATCAAATTATAAAAAACAAAATTATTAAATATGAATTAGCTATTTGTGTAGATTACCTTTTACATCTGCGGCTAAAAAAATTTATTGATCTTTATTATGAAATTAAAATACAAAATATTGAAAAAATATATTTTATAATAAAAAAATTATTTTCAATAAAATATTATTTTTATTATGGCGCATTTAAAATGTTATTCATGAGAATTAATAAAAAAATTAAGTCAATTTTAAAATGAAAATTGGTTTAATTATTCATGGCCCTATTAATAGTACTGGCAAGAAAAATGATGGACCTAACTATGTTGATAATTTTCAAACTGTAAGTTACATTGAAAACAATATTGCAATATTTACTAAATATTGCAATAAAATCATTTTAACAATTTGGGAAGGTGAAACTACTTTAATAAGTCATATTTCAAATGAGAATATTATTATAATTGAGTGCCCTAAATACCCCTATAATGATAATGATAATAGAAGAAAACAATTTTTTTCAGTATTTCAGGGTTTAAAATATATAAAAAATAATTCAGATATTACTCATGTTTTCAAAATTCGAACTGATCAATTAGTTGATGAAAAAATAATTAATTGGTTAATAGATACATATAATAATTCTGAAAAAAATCAAGAAAAAATATTTTTTTCAGAACTTAATAAAGATAGACCGTTTTATGCTGGCGATTTTATAATAGGAGGTCATATTAATATGATCTATAAATACTACCAAAATATTTTATATTATAAAAGTAAAGATTTGCATGTATGTGCAGCCATTGATCATATAATAAAGCATATTTATAGTATTGAAGATTATAAAAACTATTTTTCTAAAATTTACCCCTTCATACTTCAACAATATATCAATAAAAAAAAGTTAGCAAAATTGTGGAACTTACTTTTAGAAAAAGAAATATTAGTTATTCCTGAAGAAATATTTTTCAACATAAAATGGCGAAATAAAAATATGCAGGATATAATTGATAGGAATACAAGTTCATTTATTTTTTACGATACTTATTTGAAAATAAACTTTTTAGAAAAGAGTTCTCTTGAAAATATACTTAAGGAGTATTATAGATATTACTATATACAAAGAATAAAACGATTTCTTAATAAATGATTAAATATTTTAAAATATTCAAAGTATATTTTGTTTTATATATAAAATATATTTTGATAATTTTTCAAAAAAAGAAATGGATTATATCTAGAACAGCATGCTTAGGCAATGATTCTATTAGATTAATCCATCCTAAATTGAATGTTATTAATTTTCAAAAAGACAGGATAGATAATTTTGTTTATAAATTTGAAAATGATAAACAAAATAGACTTCATTTTACAATGCTTCCATATATATATAGAAGCGATATTCTTGAGTTAATATTTTACCAATTCATTACTATTAAATCACTATTTAATTTTTCTGCTCCCAGTGCTTTAATTTTAGATTCATATTCAGAACTAACAGATCAAAAATTTATCTCATTAAATAGTAAAAAAAATTATTTTTTTATAAATTATAATGACACAAATAAGAAAATATTAGAAAAATATAATTGCGAAGGACTTATAGAAATAGAAAATATTTTACCATTATATAAGAATTTTTTTGAATCATTTAGGTCAAAATTTACTTCAGCGCCTATTATTTTCATACATTTCCCCAAAAAATTAGAATTAAGACAAAAATTTATAATCAGACACGATATAATAAAGAATAGTATTAATGCAATTTCGAATCAAATTCAAAATCTTTACATAATAGATATTCCAGAATCAATTATTTTAGAAAATAAACAAGATCCCTTTCCTTATCATTATAATGACGAAGTTTATAAATATGTCTCTAACAAAATAAAAGAAATTTTAGATGTTTGATATTTATACATTTTTGTTAACAATAATAAACACAACTTTAATATTTTTTCTAATTTATTCATCAAAGAGTAGGGTATTATACAAAATTGATTCTCCAATCGTAGTTTCACTTTATGGAATATTTATGTTTTATGTGTTTCCCGTTTTTTATTGGTTATTTAATGATTGGCCTTTTAACACGCCTACTTATTTCGAGGGACAAAAAGAAGTGCAATTTTCTATTATGCTTTTTTTAATACCATTGTTAATTTTTCCTAAAAATATTAAATTTAATTTTCAAACCCAATTAGTAAAGTACAGCAAAAAATCAATATACTTAATCTATTTTATAGTAGCATTAGTGTTATTTAATTCTTTTTATGAAACATTTATATTAGGAAATCAAGGTAGATTTGAATTCCAGTCTTATGAATCAGATAGCATTTTTTATCTCGCCACTAGTTTATTCCATGATTACGGCCTCTGTTTTATTTTTCTATTGTTTTTGAGTGATGATTATAGGGTTAGAAGAAATGGAAACATTTTATTAGTAATTTTATTTATTCCTACTTTATTGAGTTTTCATAGATTTGCTATTTTAATCTATTGTTTTCAAATATTTATTTTTTTCATTTTAACTAATAGATTTACTATAAAACCTTTTAAATTATTACTTTACTCTTTTTTGGGTATTATTTTTATAGTTGGTTTTATTGGTAGGTTTGGGATTGAAGGAATTGTTTATCTATCAGATCACAATACCTCAAGTGGTTCATTGTCCTTTTCAGATATCTTAATAATTACTAAGAATGTTATATCTAATTTTTCTTTTACAACAAATATAAAACCATCAATATGGGATGAGATCTTTTTAAGATTAAATCAATCTAGATCTGCATCGGCCGTTATTCATAATTTTACGAACCAAAGTAATTTTTATTTTGGCCTCACTTTTGTAAGTTTATTTTTCTTTTTTATACCAAGATTTATATTTCCCAGTAAACCTGACATGTCAAGTGTCCATCTTATTACAACAGAATTTATGGGAACCGATTTCGGAGGTGTAAATCCTCTAGGTTCCATTGCTGAAGTGTATATCAATTTTGGCTATTATGGAATAATGCCAATTTCAATCTTATTTCATTTTTTCTTCATTTTATTAATTAAATTAATTCATTTTTTAAAAAATAAGATTACTTATTTTATTTGTTTTTATCCATATTTTGCTTTTATGTTCTTTGCTTTTGATTTAAATTTATCTCAAAGGATTGTTCAATTATCTAAAGCAACATTCTTTTTTTTAATAGTTACATTTTTCATCAATAAAAAAGTTTTTAGAATAATTCCAACAAATGGCAATTAGTTTTTATATGAATAAAGTAAAAGTATTTCAAAACATTATTGACAAGCTGCTCAAGTTAATGCCATTTAAAGTGAGTTATTCCCTATTCTTTAATGATGCTGATCTAAATAAACTTACAAAGTTCAGTTATATAGATAATGAATATAATAACACTATTTTACTTTTACAAGGTCCAGCAACTAACTGGAATTATTTAATCACATCTTTAGAATTTTATAATTCTTGTAATTTATTTAATAAAATTGTTTTGACCACATGGTTGGGAGAATTATCCCATTTGCAAATAGAACAAATAAATAATTTAAAAAATATTAGACTAATCCAAAATATTAAGCCAAAAAACCCTGGCATTTCAAATATTAATTTACAAATACTTTCAACACTAAATGGGCTTAAATATATTAAATTAAATTATCCATTTTCTCGTGTAATTAAATCAAGGACTGATCAAAGATTATTAAACATTAATTGCATTCATTTTTTAAATAGTTTATTGAAAGCTTATCCTATTAATTACTTAACCTTTAAATCTAGATTAATCATATGTAGTTTTAATACATTTAAATATAGAGTATATAGCATAAGTGATATGTTTATGTATGGTCATATCGACGACCTACTTATATTCTGGGATCAAGAGCTCGAATCTAATCAAATAACTACTTTAGAAATTGAAGCACCGAGAACAATGACATCTTGGTCAAAACTCAATTTAGCAGAAGTTTATTTAGTAACAAATTTTTTAAAAAAGATAGATTATTATCATGATTGGAGTATTGAAAATTATTGGAAATTATTTAAGTTATATTTTATAGTAATTGATCCTTCTATGATTGGCTTAGAATGGATAAAATATACTTTTAACAATAAAATGGGAAATATAAACCAGTTCAATTTAAGAGAAAGATATTTCTTTTTTTCAGATTGGTTAATGTTACAAAACGAAGAGATCAATATTGATTATAATCATATAGAAAAAAAAATACAATTCAATGAGAATATTAAATTTCAGAAAAATTAAAAAAGCAAATCTAGAAAATTTCCCATCAGTTCAATTTGATAAAAAAGTAAATGGAAGTTGGGAAAATTTTAAACAAAAAACTTATAAATATCTTTTAAAAAAAGATTTTAGTACTTTTCTTAATTGGCCAATAATTAAACAAACAATGTTTGTTGATAAAGCTGATTATTTAGTATATGAATTAAATTGTTTAGAAAATAATAAAAGATTTTTAAAAATTTTATCAGAAGATTTGTGGGGATCACCTACTCCAAGCAATTTGGAATTTTCAACATCAGGCAATAGAATTCATCACACATATCTATTAGCAAAATATGAATTAGAAACAAATAAAAAAATTAATCAATATAAAACAATATTTGAATTTGGCGGAGGATATGGATCTATTGCTAGATTAATTCATAGGCTTGATTTTGAAGGAATTTATATAATTTTTGATTTTGATATATTTAATATTGTACAATATAATTATTTAGAAAAATTTGGATACGATGTATTTATACAACCCAATTCAACTTGTGGAAATGGTATTTATTTATTCAATGATTTAAATAAATTACACCAGTTTTTAAACAGTGTTAATATTGATCTTTTCATAGCTACCTGGTCACTTTCTGAATCTGATTTAAATACAAGAAGTAATTTTAAGGATATTTTGGTGAGTGCTAATCACTATTTAATTGCATTTCAAAGTGAATTCGACTCTATAAATAATTTGAAATACTTTCACGATACTTTAATTAAAAAGAACTTTGAGATTAAAAAATTTGAACACATGGGAGCCGAACAGAATTATTTATTTATTTAAATTAAATTATTAAATGATAACAGTTTGTATACCAGTATATAACATGGAAAAAACTCTCGAAAGAACTCTAAATTCATGTTTAATTCAAAAGAAAGACTTTGATGTTGAGTATTTATTAATTGATAATGCATCAACAGATAATACATATAATATTGCACAACAATTTTTAGGTATTATTCCAAATTTTACAATAATAAGAAATGAGGTTAATATTGGTGCTTATGGAAATCATAATTTGTGCATTGAAAAAGCGAAAAATGAATGGATTAAGTTTTTACATGGAGATGATGAACTTTTGCCTAATACCATAGATATTTTAAAAACATATACTAATTCAATCGGTAATCATTTTATATTTTTTGATTATTTAGGTAATTCATATTACAATGACTTAAAGATTACAGAAATAATATCTGACAATAATATAGCAAGAAGTTTAGTTATTCATGGGAATTTTATAGGAACACCTTCAACTACAATATTTAGAAAAAAATCCTTTCAGAATATAGGAATGTTTGATTTAAGTTTAAATCCTGCAGCAGATGCCGATGCATTTTTTAGACTAGCCTTGAATTATGGAGCTTTTTTTATTAATAAACAACTAGTCAAAATTGATGATGATCCATTTAATGGAATTACATCTTACGAAAACAATAGAATGATGTTTTTAAATAATACATTTTTACAATTGGATAAATGGTCAAAAATAAATTCCCCATATTTACAAAACATAAACTGGATTGAAGTTTATAAAAAAGAGACATTTAGATTTTTTGACGCATCTTTAATTTTAATTTTAAGATTTAGATTTAGTTTGTTTATTAAACTAAAAAATATCCTTATCAATAAACGTGTTTTTTTAAAATCCTTAATATTTTATACTAGAATGAGATTTTCAGGTAATAATAGTACACAAATTAGAACAACCAAATGGTTTAATTAAGTATAATTTCGATTTATTGTGAAACATTTTAATAATATATATTTTTTTCGTCCTGGCGCATTTGGTGATATTTTAATTGCTGCTCCATTATTTTATTCAATTAAGCAGAAATATCCCAACAGTAAGTTAATTTTAATTTCAGAAGAAGGAACACGTTTAAATCATGTATCTGCAAAGATGGTAGTTGATCTTATTCCTGAAATAAATGAAACTATTTTATATCCAAATTCATCTATACTTAATAAATTCAAATTTTTCAAAAGCACTATAAATTTTGCGAGTAATAATGCAATAGTTTATTTAAATTATTCTCGTTGTTCATTTTTTCATGTTATAAGGGATTATATTTTCTTTAAATCTATTGGATTTAAAGAAACCTTTTCATTTTGGAACTATATAAAATACTCTTATGAATCAAAAAAAAGATTTATTCCCGAATTTCAAAGACTCTTTAATATCACTACAGACTTAACAGGTTCAAATATTTTACCATTAAATTTTATTTTAAATTCAACTATAGTAAAAGAAAGAAATAAATTTAAAATATTTTCTGCACCATTTGGAAAGGCTAAAAGTAAGAGATGGCCTCTTGAAAGATATGAAAAGTTGTATAATGAATTAGGGTCAATAGGATATGAGATTATTGTTTGTGGATCTTTAGACGAAGAACATGAATTCATTAAAATCGGTTGGGATAATAAATCCTTTATCCAAGGTTTTTTTGGTTTAAATTTTATAGAACTAGTTGATAAAATTAAGGATTCTATAATTTATATTGGAAATGATACTGGTCCAATGCATCTTGCTGCATTATTAAATATTAAATGCATTGCATTGTTTTCAGATACAAATAGAGATACAAATTGGACTCCTTATGGAACTAATAATCAAATTTTAAGGACATATTTAAACTGTGGAAATTGTAAAAGTGAAATCTGTAAGTTTAATAATAATAAATGCATGAATGATATTACATACATCGAGGTGCATTCTACAGTAATGAAAATTTTATCTATAAATGAGTAAAATTTTCATATTAAACCCATACAGTAAAATTGGTGGTGGACAAGTTTCTCAAATCGGATTAAAAAAATCAATAGAACAAACAAAACTTTTTGATGAAATAATTCAATTAAATGTTTTTAATAGATTAGACAGATTAAAACATATATTAAAAATAATTTTTCAATTAAATTTTACAAGTTCTGATTATTTAATTTTACAAGGAATTTTCGAAATAGAATATATTTTATTTGATATATTATTAGTAAAAAAAAATAAACTAATAATTATTCCACGTGGTGCTTATGTGCCAATGTCTAATACTACTAAAATTATTAATAAACCTTTTTTTAAAAGATTATTATGGAAATTGTTTATAAAAAAAAGAATAAATTCATCTGCACTTTGGATTACCACGTCTTCACTAGAACAAGAGAGATTAGTTCATGTAGGTGCAAAAAAAAATAATTCTATAGTTATTCCAGATTATTTCAATGGAAATGAAAGGTTCAATTATGATGTAGATATTTCAAATCAGTTAAAGTATAATCAAGAGAATTTCATTTTGTATGTTGGCAGAATTTCAATTGAAAAAAACCTTATTTTCTTGATAGATGTTTTTTCGAAAATAGAAACACTGATTGATAATTATAAATATATTATAATAGGGCCAGTAGATGATCAACAATATTATAGAATTTTAAAACGAAAAATTAGAGAACTAAAACTTGAAGAAAAAATTATCATAGAATTGAATGTTTCACAAAATAAGCTAATTGAATATTATAAAAATTCAAAACTTATATTATTACCAAGTTTTATAGAATCATTAGGATTAATCGTTTTAGAATCCATTTATTTTAAAAAATATATAATAATTTCCGATAATGTGCCTTTTAATCTAAATAATACAACTCTTGGCGAAACTCTAAAATTAGATGAAACCATATGGGCTCAACGAATCAGTAGTTATATTTTAAACAACAATCATAACATAGATCTCAATAAAAGAGAAGAAATTCTTGATAATTATAGCCTTGCAAATATAGTTTCACTTTGGAGAAATAATCTATCAAAGCTATTAAATATATAACATTTAGTGTTTAACAAAAAAATTTTACACATAGGTCCTTTTTTTGAGGGCAGTACTGTTGTGCACAGGCATAATGCTTTAATGAAAATTTTTTCAGATTGTAAATCTTTTAATACAAATACCTATTTACCAATTTTTGAAAGAGGTATTCATAGTTTATGGAGAAAATTATCATGGGGTCCACCAATAAAAAAATTAAATAATGATTTAATTACTATTTTAGAAACTAATTTTCCGGATATTATTTTTTTTGAGAAATCCCTATATTTTTATCCTGCAACAATTAAAAGAATAAAAGATATGGGTATTCTATTAATTCATTTTTCTACTGATGATCAATTCAATCCCAAAAATCAAACTAAATTTTATTTAAATAGCATTCAATTATACGATATTCATCTTACTACTAAGAGTTATAACGTAGACGAATTATATAAAGTTGGAGCTAAAAATGTCTTTTTTGTAAATAATGCAACTGATGAAGAGATATTTAGACCAATAAATTCCAATGCATTAATGGATTTTAAATGTGATGTTGGTTTTATAGGAACTTGGGAAAAAGAACGAGCTAACTCAATTTTATACTTAGCAAATAATGGAATATCAGTTCGAGTTTGGGGACCAGGTTGGAAAAATAAATCATATTTAAAACACCATAATATTAATATTGAAAATAAATACCTTCGTAATCTTGAATATGTTTATGCAATCAATGCAACTAAGATAAATCTAAACTTTTTAAGAAAGCAAAATAGAGATTTACAAACTACTAGATCTATAGAAATACCACTATGTAAATCTTTTATGTTAGCAGAGTATTCAACAGAGCATGAACATTTATTCAAAGAAAATGTAGAAGCCGTTTTTTTTAAAAGTGATACAGATTTATTAAACAAAGTAAATTATTATCTTAAAAATGATAATGATCGAATTGAAATTTCTATAAATGGTTATAATAGATGTTTAAATTCTGGTTATACTTATTATAAACTTTACAAAAATTTATTTAATCAAATTTTAAAAAAATATCAATTTTAAGTGTTAGTCTCGGTTATATTAACAAATTATAATTATTCGAAATTTTTAAGTAAATGTATTGATTCCGTTATCAATCAAACATATAAAAACATTGAAATCATAATCATCGACGATTGCTCTACCGATAATTCACAAAACATTATTTTAGAATATAAAAAGAAGCACCATAATATTTTAACAATTTTCAATTCTAAAAATTTAGGAGTTATAAATGCTAGAAATGTTGGTATAGATATGTCTAACGGCGAGTATTTATGTTTTTTAGACGCCGATGATTATTGGGATAAAAATAAAATCAATTTACAGTTGAATTTAACTTTGCAATATGATCTTTCATTTTGTGATATGTTTATAATAGATGAATTTAATAATATCTCAAGTGTTAAAACACATAAAAATAGTTTTGATATTTATAATTTTAAAACATTATTAAAGTATAATTTTATACCTCATTCCAGTTTAATGGTTAAGAAATCAATTTTGTCTGATATTCGTTATAGAGAAATACCAAAAACACGCTTTTCTGATAAAATTTGTAATTTATTTTCAGTAAGGAGATTTATACACGAAGATTATGATTTCCTGCTTAGATTATACAAATTCAACAATCCTAATACCCGCTATATTAACAAAAAACTTATATTTTATAGGAAACATTCAAATAGTTTTTCAACAGGATTGAAGAAAAAGATTTTTAGCGTTCTATTTATTTTTAATAATAGCTTAAATTATAATTTGTTGACAAGTATATATTTGACATTTAGAATTTCATTTTTTTCTTATATTAGAAAAATCTCAAATTAGTATGAATAATAATATAATTATAATAAGAATTAAAGGAGGTTTAGGTAATCAATTATTCCAATATAATCTCGGAGAATATCTAAGTAGCAAACTTGGATACATAGTAAAATATGATGTTAAAACTGGCTATCTAAATGATAGATTTAATCGTAATGTATGTTTTCATTCCATTTTTAATAATGATGAAACATTAATTTACAGAGGCATTTTTAGTAACATATATATATTAAGAATATTAAAAAAAATAACAACACTTTTTAATACAAGTTTTTTAAAATATTTATATTTAGATGAGAACATCAATATTAGTACTGAATCATTATTCGAATACTTAAAAAAATCATCAAATAATTTTATTCTTGAAGGTTATTGGCAAGATATTAATTTAATTTATGACAAGTTTATAGAGAAATTAAATTTTAATCAAAAAGAAACCTTTATAGATTATAACTCTAATGATCTAATTATACATTATAGAAGTGATAATTTTTCGGATTCATTTGATTTTGAATATTATAATATATCAATTAATAAAATGATATCTAATTATCCAAATATTAATAATATATTTATATATAGCGATTCTAAAAAAGTTATTGAATTATTAAATTATTTAAAAAATATTTACACAATCTCTATACAAGCAGATTACAATGATTATGACCCATACTTATTACTAAATACAATTTCAAGGTCAAAATATTTTATTGCTTCAAATGGAACATTTAGTTTCTGGGCAATGTTATTGGGAAATAATAGATTTATAATCGCACCTCCAAATTTAAAAACTAATAACTTCCCTTTAAATAGTAATATTTATTTTTATTCTAATGAATAAAATATTATTAACTGGTTCAACAGGATTTTTGGGTAAAATAATTTATAATGATTTGATTATAAATAATATAATTTACACATTAAGTAGGACAAATTCAAATTATAATTGTAACTTAATTAATGATGTGCCTATATTTGATTCTAATTTCGATATTGTAATACATTCCGCAGGATTGGCCCATTTTATTCCAAAATCTCAAAGTGAACAAAATTTATTTTTAAATTCTAATATCTCTATTACAAGAAATTTATTGTTAGGATTGGAAAAAATAAAAATCAAAAAATTTGTTTTTGTAAGTTCAGTTTCAGTTTACGGTTTGATTGAAGGTATTGATATAAAAGAGGAATTTGATTTAAAAGCAAATGATCCATATGGTAAAAGTAAAATTATTTGTGAAGATATAATATCCAAATGGTGTGAACGCAATAATATTAAACTTACAATTCTAAGACTTCCATTAGTTGTTGATAAAAATCCACCTGGGAATTTAAAAAATATGATTAACGCAATAAAGAACCGATATTACTTTAACGTTAATGGTGGACTAGCAAAAAAAAGTATGGTTATGGGATCGGATGTTTCAAAAGTAATTATAGAAGCTGCAGAAATTGGTGGGATTTTTAATCTTACAGACACCCAACACCCAAGTTTTAAGGAACTAAGTATACTCTTTTCAATTCAATTAAATAGGAAGTATATACTAAATATGCCAATTACTATAGCAAAATTTGTAGCATTAATTGGCGATGTATTTGGAAATTGTTTCCCAATTAATAGTATTAAGTTAAAAAAAATTACATCTACTTTAACTTTTGATGATACAAAAGCTAAAAACGCATTCAATTGGAATCCACATAAAGTTATAGAGCATTTAAAAATAAATTAAGATTAATGAAAAAAGCAATTATTACAGGAATTACAGGACAAGATGGTGCTTACTTAGCTGAATTCCTATTAAATAAAGATTATGAGGTTCATGGAATTAAGAGAAGATCCTCTTTGTTTAATACACAGAGAATAGATCATATATATGAGGACCCACATATTCCAGATAGGCATTTGCATTTACATTATGGTGACTTGACAGATAGTACTAATTTAATTCGAATTATTCAAGAAGTTCAACCCGATGAAATTTACAACTTGGCTGCAATGAGCCACGTCCACGTAAGTTTTGAAGAACCAGAATATACAGCAAATGCAGATGGTATTGGAACCCTTAGAATCTTAGAAGCTGTTCGTTTATTAGGATTAACTAAGAAAACAAAAATATATCAGGCATCTACCTCTGAATTGTATGGCTTAGTACAAGCTGTTCCACAATCTGAAACAACTCCATTTTATCCTCGTTCACCATATGCAGTTGCAAAACTATATGCATATTGGATTACGGTAAACTATAGAGAGGCATACAATATGTATGCTTGTAATGGAATTTTGTTCAATCACGAATCTCCACAAAGAGGTGAAACATTTGTAACAAGAAAAATTACTAGAGCAACTGCAAAAATTGCTTTAGGTATGGATAATTGTTTGTACTTAGGAAATTTAGATGCTAAAAGGGATTGGGGACATGCCAAAGATTATATCGAAGGAATGTATTTGATTCTTCAACAAGAAAAGCCAGAAGATTTTGTTTTAGCAACAGGTATTACTACCACTATTCGTGATTTTGTAAAAATGAGTTTTGCTGAATTAGGAATTGAATTAGCATTTAGAGGAAAAGATGAATCTGAAGAAGGGTATATTGTTAAGAACAATAGTGAGTATAAATTAGAAGAGGGTGCAGTTGTTGTTAAAGTTGATCCTAAATATTATAGACCAACTGAGGTTGATTTATTAATTGGAGATCCAACAAAAGCGATGACCAAATTGGGATGGAAACCTAAATATGATTTAGCAACATTGGTTGAAGAAATGGTTACTAGCGATATTACTTTGTTCAAAAAGGAACTACATATTAAACAAAGTGGATTATAATATGGAGCAAACTGCTAAAATATATATTGCTGGACACAGGGGAATGGTAGGGTCTGGCTTAGAACGTAAATTAAGAAAAGAGGGTTATAATAATATTGTTTCAAGAACATCTGCAGAATTAGATTTAAGAAATCAGCAAGCAGTTAATGAATTTTTTGAAAAAGAAAAACCCGCATATGTAATACTAGCTGCAGCAAAAGTCGGAGGCATTCATGCTAACAATACTTATAGGGCTGAATTCATTTATGAAAACTTAATGATAGAAGCCAATATTATTCATGCAGCGTATTTAAATAAGGTCACTAAGTTGTTGTTTTTAGGTTCCTCTTGTATTTATCCTAAGATGGCACCACAGCCATTGAAAGAAGAATACTTATTAAGTGGATATTTAGAGCAAACTAATCAACCCTATGCAATAGCTAAAATCGCAGGAATTGAAATGTGTGATAGCTATAGGGCACAGTATGGTTGTAATTTTATTTCTGCAATGCCTACGAATTTATATGGGACAAATGACAATTACCATCCTGAAAATTCACATGTATTGCCTGCGTTGATTAGAAGAATTGTTTTAGCAAAAAAGAATAATGAACCCAATGTAACCATATGGGGTACTGGAACACCTAGAAGAGAATTTTTACATGTAGATGATTTAGCCGATGCTTGTTATTTTTTATTACAAAATTATAATGAACAAGGCTTGGTGAATATTGGATGTGGGACCGATGTTTCTATAAAAGAATTAGCCGAAATGATAGTTACGGAAATAGGTTATGAAGGGGAACTTATTTTTGATACAACAAAACATGACGGCACACCTAGAAAGTTAATGTCTATACACAAAATTCAAAAGATGGGTTGGAAGCCTATAATTGATTTGAAAACTGGATTACAAAGAACCATTAAAGAATTTATTGAAAATAATTAAACTATGCAAAATATCGTCATTACAGGAGCTGCTGGCTTTATTGGATCTACATTAGCGAATCATTTTTACAAGAATATATCTAATATAAATCTAACCCTAATCGATTCGTTAGAATTTGGAAACATAGAAAACCTAGAAGTTAAATTACAGAATGAACTAATCAAGACAAATTGTTTAGACTTTGTAGAATTAGATAAATTGATCCCAAATGATTCAATAATATTTCATTTCGCAGGTATTTCAAGTCTATCAGAGTGCGAATCAGATTATATTAAATCTATAAATAATAATTTTATAAGTACTGTCAATATTATTGAAATAGGGATACAAAAAAAAAGCAAAAAAATGTTTTTTGCAAGCACTTCGGCAATATATGAAAATAATTTAAAGAAGCCATTTTTAGAATCAGATGAGACTTCTCCAGACCTGATGTATTCTTATTCAAAAAAAATGTGCGAAGAGTATTTAAAATTTAGATCTCAAAAAAAAGATTGTCCCCCTATAATCATAACTAGATTTTTTAATGTTTTTGGATATAATCAAAATGTATTTAGAAAAAATCCACCACTTACTGCTTATTTAATAAACTGTATTCAAAACAATATAGCAGCTAAAATCTATAATAACGACACTAGCACTAGTAGAGATTACTTATTTATAGATGATTTAATTACAATTTTAGAAAAGTTAACATATATTGAATATGAAAATAATTTTGAAGTAATTAATTTAACTTCAGGAAATTTATATAGTGTTGACGATATAATAAACATACTAAATAATTTATCCCCAAAACCATTAGAAATAATATTTGAAAAACCACAATTAATATGGTCTAAATATCCAAATGTTATAGAAAAAATTACCGAACAAAGAATTGTTAGTGAAGTTTATAAAACTTCTCATGGAAGTAATGCTAAACTTAAAGACTTTGTAGGCAGAGATTTTATTTTTACTAAAATGGAAGATGGTCTAAAATTGATGTTAAAATTTAAAAATGATTAAATTGAAAGGACATAGTGGCTGTAGTTTAATTTTTATTAAAAAGGAAGGGAATTTAATTATTCGAAAAACCTCAAAAAATTTAAATTACAATACCAGACTTGAAAATCAATGTTTAAAACAATTAAATTTTAAACATGAGTTTATTAAAACACCTAAAATATATGAATACGGACTAAATGAAGCTGGATTGTATTATTTCGATATGGAATATATCAAAGGTTTTAAATTTAATGAATATATAAAAATCAAGTTGTTCAATCAGGTTTTAGATAATTTTAATAAAATCATAGATTTTATATTTGGGAATTTCTCTTCAAATAAGTCAAATTTTTATAACGAAATAGTGTTAAAAATTGATTCAATCAATAAAACTAAGTTAATAGACAATCACCTTATTGATCAATTAAAATTACAAGCAAACTTGGATATCAATACTGGATATTGTCATGGAGATTTAACATTTGAAAATATTATTATTTCAAACGAGGAAATTTATCTAATAGATTTTTTAGATAGCTATATTGAATCGCCAATTATTGATATTTCAAAATTATTTCAAGAGTTTGATTTAAACTGGTCAAATAGAAACTATGAAAGTGATAATGCTATTTCATTAATCAGAAATATCTTTTTGAAACGAAATTTAAATGATAGGATTAGCAATTTAAGTGTAAATACATTATGTATTGATTTACAAAGAAAATTAACACTAATGAGAATTCTTCCATATACAGATTCAATTAGTATGCAGTTGAAATTATTGAATAAAATAAATAAGTAAATATGAAACCAATCGTAGTGATTCCGGCAGCTGGTAAATCTTCTAGATTTAATGGTATGTCTCCAAAATGGATGAGAACACATCCAGATGGCAACTTAATGATTCAAAAGTCGTTAGATACATTTAAAGGAAAGGATTTTGATATTTATTTAATTACAACTGCTGAAATTGAGGAGAAATTTTCAATAATTGAGAAACTAAAATTAGCCCTTCCTAATGTTAATGTTATTGTGTTAGAAAATAACACGAAATCTTCTGTGGAAACTTTATTGTTGGGTTTAGAAAAAATAGGAAAATTAATCAATATTGATACTCCCTTATTTGTTAAAGACGTTGATAATTTTGTTGAATTCAACTGGAATGATTTTGATCTAAATACAAGTTCTAGTGTAGGCTTAGATGTTAAATCAAAAATGGTAAATAATATCGCAAATAAATCATTTATTGTTATTAATGAAAATGATTTAATAATTGATTTTGTAGAAAAAGAAATAGTTTCTAATATCATTAGTGTTGGAACACACTATTTTAAAACCGCTCTTGAAGCATTGAAAACTGCACAGATTTTATTAACCAACAATGTTGACCAAAGTTATGAATTGTATACTAGTCATATAATAGCTTATAATATTTACTCTGGAATTGAATATAAAATGATATCAGCGATTAATTACGAAGATTTTGGGACTCAACTTGAGTGGGACAAAGTTAGAGATAATCATAAGACTATTTTCATAGATTTTGATGGAACACTAGTTGAAAATAGAGGTAGATTTACTAATCCAAATTGGTTTTCGAGAAGCGATATTCCCTTAACCAATAATATTGAAATTTTGAGAAAATTATACAACAAGGGTTCTCAAGTCATTATTACTACCTCTAGATGTATATCAGAGAAAGAATATATAAAGGAATTCTTAAAAGCTCATGGAATAATAGTACATGAAGTAATTTGTGATCTTAATCATTCTGAAAGAGTTCTAATAAATGATTTTTTTAGCACAAATCCATACCCAACTGCAACAGCAATAAACCTGCCAAGAAATGGAGAACTTTCTTCATTTTTAGGTTAATAATTTTACCAATACAAATAATTAAAGATGAAATTTTTTATCGACACAGGCAATTTAGCACAAATTAAAGAAGCTAATGATCTTGGTATTTTAGATGGCGTAACAACCAATCCTTCATTAATGGCTCAAATAGGCATTAAAGGAGAAGCAGCAATTGCAGCTCATTATAAAGCTATTTGTGAATTAGTAGAAGGGGATATCAGTGCCGAAGTTTTATCTACCGATTTTGCTAGTATGGTAGAAGAAGGTAAAAAATTAGCTGCTATTCATCCAAATATTGTGGTGAAAGTGCCAATGATTAAAGATGGTATCAAAGCCATCAAATGGTTTACAGACAATGGTATTCGTACCAATTGTACATTAATTTTTTCTGCAGGTCAAGCGATTTTAGCTGCTAAAGCAGGTGCAACTTATGTTTCTCCATTTATTGGTAGAATTGATGACAGTTCTTGGGATGGAATGGAATTAATTGGTCAAATTCGTCATATTTATGATGTACAAGGTTTTACAACACAAATCTTAGCTGCATCAATCAGAAATGCATTACATATTGTTAAAGCTGCTGAAGCGGGTGCAGATGTTTGTACTTGTCCTTTGGATTCTATCTTAGGATTATTAAAGCATCCTTTGACAGATATTGGATTGGCTAAATTTCTGGAAGACGCAAAAAAAATGTAATATAGTTTTCTATGTTAGTTAGACTTATTGCTCTTGTATTATTAATTATTTTATTGCCAATTTATATTGCGATCGCATTAACTATTTTTATTGAAGATGGTTTTCCAGTTTTTTTCACTCAAAAGCGTGTAGGTATTAATTATTCTTTCTTCAATATTTATAAATTTCGTAGTATGAAGAAGAATACTCCAAATGTTGCAACTCATTTATTAGAAAACCCAGAGCAATATTTACTTAAAATAGGAAAATTTATTCGAAAAACTAGTTTAGATGAATTGCCTAATTTGATTAATATAATAAAAGGGGATATGGTTTTTGTAGGACCAAGACCAGCTTTATATAATCAAGATGATTTAATGGCATTTAGAGTGGCAACCGACGTTTCAAAGTTAAAACCAGGTATTACAGGATGGGCTCAAATTAATGGGAGAGATGAAATATCAATTCCAGATAAAGTTAGATTAGAGCAAGAGTATATAAGTCGGAAATCAATTTTATTTGATATTGAGATTATTTTTAAAACTTTCACTTCGGTATTAAGAAGCAAAGGAGTAAAACATTAATTCTTTAGCAAGTAAAATATTCTTCCAATAATTTCTTTAGTTCCATTTTCCATTTTTTGTAAACTTCCGGCACTAGGTAAAAAGTCCATTACCACCAATTCATCATTTCGACTTACTTTATAGTCCACTTTATAAGGAATAACATTAAATCCTTCCCCCTCAAAGAGCTTCTTTGCTCTATACATATGATAAGCAGATGTCACAAGTATTATTTTTCTACTTGGGCTTATTAGTTCTTTTACAGCCGCTGCCTCGTCTGCGGTATTCTCCACATCTTTTGTCACTAATATTTTATCTGAATTAATACCATTTGCAATAGCGTATTCTTTCAACACTTCACCTTCTGTTTTCTTTGCTTTATCCCAGGGCATTTTGCCTCCAGTAAAAACTAGCTTTTGAGCTTTACCTGCTTTAAATAACGTTATCCCTTCAAAAAACCTATCTGGGTCTCCCCATTCTACATAGTTACTATCTCCCACTTCATTTATTTCCAACATTCCACTTAGTACTACTATTGCATCTGCACTGTCAATTTTGCTAATGGGTTTTCTGTATTCAGCTCCTTCTACTATTTTAAATAAATTGTTTGAGAATATAGGGGTGGATAATATATATAGTACACCTACTGCTATATAGATAAGCTTCTTCTTATTCTTAATTAATCCTATTAGTATTACTATTATTACTAGCATTATAGGAAGAACAAATGTGGGTAGTATTTTGTGTAGGTAGATCATGGATTATTTATGGCTTAATTCCAATATTGCATTATTACTCTATCTTAAATTCTATAAATCGCGATTAATTATAGATCATTTTAGGAGATTGCTCTATAATTAATTAATTAATATGAATGTTTATTAATCTCCCTTAATCTGTAGTCAATTTATTGACGAACCCTCTATATTTTTAGGGGGTTTTCTATTTTAACACTTAAAAAGGATAGTTGCTACTGCCATCATTTAAAAGAGCAATGCCGCTATAATAAAACTTAGTACATAATATATATTTCATTTGTTTGATATCATCTGCATTATAATTCCCGTCTGGTTTAAGTATTTGGTATGTATTTGATGCCTTATAGTCAGGGGAGCTAAATAATTTTACTTCATTAACCTTTCTTTCTCTTATCATTGAAAACAGTTCTTTTTCCCTTTCATTTAATATTTGAATATTAAATGCATTTTCAGATAAATTACAATCTTCAAATACTTCTTTTACAAAAAAGTTTAATGGTAAGGTTACAATAGGTTTACTTGGATTTTCAATAAGTTGATGTCCACTATAACTTACTATATCAAAATCTGGCTTATTTTCATAATGTCCCTCAGGGCTTGTAAATTCTTTTTTAATGCCATATGTTATGGCAACATTATTATGATTTATAACCGTATCAATAATGCTCATGGTAAAATAATTAATATCCATTTTTAAAGAATAAAGTAATAATGGATCAGCTTGTATATTTTTTACATTAGCCAGTGTATTTTTTGATTGTTCATCGGCTGCACTTTCATCTATTTTTTTCTTTAAGTTATCTTCAAGAGCAATGAGATTTTTAAGGGCTAAATTATCATCATAAGCTCTCTTGATTAAAAAGTCATGGGCCTCAATTAGTATTGGAGCACCAGAACTTATATTCCTTAATTCAGATAGAAATCTGAGCCACATCAATTGTGCAAGACTAATTCTTGCATGTTTGCCATCTTCAAAGAAAGGAAGTAGCCCCTTTTTTCTCCAAAAACGGATCATTTCCATCTCAAATTTGTTTGGATATGCTTGATCGCTAACCAGCATCTGTTCATCACTTAATTCTACTGCTTTACTATCTGTGACCTCAGATAGTTTTAGGCTATGTTTAGTTAAAATGCCTGGAAATCTATAGAAGTATTCACCTAATGTATTGAAATCCATATAGTTAATAAAAATTATAAAATATTTTAGTAAAATAGATTGATAATCCAAAATATGTAATAATTTTGATTATCAATCCAGGATGATATATAATATATCCTACTTGGTGAAGTTACATAATAAATTGTATTAATACCCCGTAAAATGGAAAAAATCAAAATCTGTCAATTAACAGCTTGTGACGCTCTAATACCTGAAGATCGCCACAAGAATGCAACTACCTGTTGCAAAGAGCATGCTTTGCTTTTAAAGAAAGAACGTGAAGCTGCTAACTACCAAAAAGTACGTAACACTGCTGACCCTATTATAAGGTTGCGAGAGCACTTTAATAATCTGGCAGATGAATTTGGATACGAAGTTCCAATTGATCTTGATTACGTATCACCCTTTAAAATTGATTGGTCCCTTAAGACTGGAACATTTTTAAATGATGGTGCAATGGGTGTCGCTCTTGGTGACATAGGTTATATTATATATGAACCTCTATCTATTAAAATTTTTAAACTATAAATTATGTTATTAGAACAATTATTAAAAGACCCTGCTTTTGCAGCGTTGTACAAAAATGCACCGCATTTAAATAATATTGAAGTACCCAAACTTGAATCAGGTGCATTCGTCCCACCAATGTCAGTTATACCACCTGTTGTGCAAATACCAACAATTTTACCAGCGGTTGAAAATATTCCTCCAACAAAAAATGGTAAGGGTAAATGGATATTGCCAGTAATTATATTGGTTGGGAGTTTTTATGCATTTTATAAAATAAGAAACTGGATGGAGCAAGAAAACGAAAAATCAAAAAACAATAAAAATTAAAATCTATGAGTTCCTTATTCCCCCAAGGGTTATTCCCCGAGTTAGATATCTATATTAAAGATATTATCTACAATGAAGTTAGAAAGTTAACTTCTAATCTTCCGCCTCCTGACATTGAAGAGGATGAAATTTGGTCGTTAGAAAAAGCAGCATCTGTTATAGGCGTGTGCACTCAAACTCTTTCTAAAATGATTTTACGTGGCGAAATAGTCGCAGTAAAACCTGGTCGCAAGTGGAAGCTTACTAAGAACAATGTCACTCTTTACATGAACCGTAAACTAAACTAAAATGGGTGTTTCTTTTTTCATAAACGACAAGAATGCTAGAAGGTCATCAATTGTTATTGATGTTACCGTAGATGGCACAAGGATCCGATTAAGAACTGGTATCCAAATTGAAACAATGCATTGGGACGCAAAGAAATGTTTTGTGAAAGCTTACCAAGGGAAAAATGTGACTACTAATATTATCCGTAAGCTTAGGGAAATGGAGCTTTCTGTAATGGAACTCGTTGAACAATACAAATATGGTAAGCCTAAGCTTAGTTATCTTGAACTGGAAGAGAAACTGAATGAGTTAAATGACAACCCAAAAACTAAGTATAATAAATTAAAGAAGAGTGGGGTACGTCCAAGTGGTGATTCCTTACTCACTTTTATCGAGCTATTCATTAAAGACTGTGAAGCTGGGGTACGATTATCACCTAAGAAAAAGAAGCTTAAGCCTCAAACGATAAGTAGTTTCAAGACTACTCGTAAAATGCTTGCTAGTTTTTTCAACAAAAAAAATTGGGATTTGAAGCTAGGGGAGTTGACGCAGGAGCATATTGACTTGATTAGTGATCACTTGATCATGGATTTAGATTGGAGCATGAATACGCATGCGAAATTGATGATGGATATGCTACAAGTGTATAAGTATGCCGTTAAGTTAAAGAGGCTGCCACCAGCGCTATTGTTTGAATTGAAATTTGATACCAGCCGAGAGGATACAGATAGTATCTACTTAACTGAATCTGAAATTTTACAGTTACTTGAGATTAAGGATTTTGATAACCGAGAACAAGAGATAGTGCGTGATGTATTTGCCATTGGTTGTTTTACTGCGATGCGTTTTTCGGACTATAGCGTCTTAGATCCTATGGCTATTCGTAATAATAGACTGTCATTTATTCAAGTCAAGACGGGTGCGAAGGTGACGATACCAATCCACCCAGTAGTGAAAACTATTTTAGAGAAGTACGATTACAAGCTACCACCTGTGCCACCTAATAATCAATTTAATGAAATCGTTAAGAAGGTTGGTGCAAAGATGCCTTGTATGCACGTACCATTTACTAAACAAATAACATACAAACGCGAACTTACTGAAATAGTGAAGATGAAATACGATTATATGATGACACATACCGCACGCCGTTCCTTCTGTTCCAATGAATTTATTAAAGGAACCGACCCGATGATTATAATGGCCATTAGTGGACACAAATCTTACAAGTCCTTTATGCGTTACATTAAAGTATCAGGCGACCAGTTCGCGGATAAAATGGAGAAGATATGGCAAGAGAGGGAAGCGAAGGGGATGTAGCGACTTGTATAGTCTGGTCTCCCGTTTTGAAAATATACTAATAAGAATCAAATGACAATTGAAGAACAACTAGATCGGTTAAATAGAACCACATGGATAGTAATGACAGAACCAGATGTAAATAAAAAATGGTTCAACATAAACATTACTAATATTTTAAATGACCTATATAAAGACGGCTATTTGATATGTGTTGGTGACAAAGAGCATAGTTATAGCATAGGTGAGTTGCGCGCTATAGACAGACTCGTTGTATGGATAACGCAAATAAGTTATGCTCAAAACGAAATTGAAGATCAAATAGCCATGTATGAAGAAGAAGCAGAAACCGACAAGTTTGATGATATGATAGACGAGGCCCAGGAAGGCCTAATAGCTTACCGAAAACTGCATCCAGATGCAATCGCTTTCTTCACCAAGACAGACTGGAACAAAATAACACTTAAATACTGCCCCTACCACCTATTCCAGGAGCTATTACTACATAAGACAGCATTGATTAGGCACTAGGCTTTTGCCTACCCCTTTGCTGGCAAAAAATTGATTTTGGGTTGGTTAGTATAGGCCATTCGCGAAAGCGGGTGGCTTTTTTTTATGCTTTTCAGTATTTATACTTAATATTATATTAAATAAATTATATTAAATTGAATTTGAAAATATAAATCTATGGAAAGCTCTAAAAAAATTGACGTAGCAATTAAAATGTTAGAAAACGTACAAAGTTTAATAAAGTTTTCTGATACAAAAATTAATGTATTGCTAGTTATTAGCGGCATAACTACAACATATGTTTTGGGAACATATAATGGGAAAATTTTAACTTATGGTTGTTTAAGTATTATACTAATTCTTTTTTATGTTTTCTTTTTTTTGTTTCTGTTTTTTTCAATTCAAACAATTGCACCTAGAAAAGCAAATCATACAGGAAATTCTGTTTCACGAGTAATATATTTTAAGCATGTTGCGGAAAGAAACAATGCGAATGATTATTTTGAAGATTTAAAAAAAACAAATGAAGATGGATTTTTAAAAGATTTTGTATATCAAATTTTTGAAAATTCAAAAATTGCAGAGAAGAAATTTGAAAATTATAATAATAGTTTAATGATGCTTAAATTACAAGTATTATTTTTTTTAGTATTATTAGTTGCAAAAAATATTTAATCTTATGGATAAGAATACATTAGATAAACGAGTGAATGAAATTTTAAAAGGTACATTCACTCAATATGATATTCAAGTCGTCCCTGATATTGAGAACTCTAATGATAGTAGGCTTACTCACGGAAATACTGGAATGACAGGAGAATTTACATTTTTATATGTAGACATGAGGGGTTCGTCATCTTTTACTGATCAACATAGACTACAGACAATCACAAAAATTTATAAAGCATTTCATTATTGTATGATAGAATGTATTAAAAAATATAATGGAAAAATAAGAAGCTTTGATGGAGATAGAATTTTAGCAGTTTTTGATGGAGTAGATAAAGTTAAAAATGCAATTTTTTGCGCTAAAAAAATGACAGGGTGCAGATATGATATATTGAAACCATTAATTGGTTCGATATTTTCCAATAATAATTTTTCTTTAGGTATTGGCATATCTACTGGTAAAATTATGGTTTCAAAAGCTGGAATTGGTTATGATAAGAATACAAGAGACTTAATTTGGATTGGAGATGCACCAAATTTAGGATCAAAATTAAGTGATGCGGCAGATGTACCATTTTCAATTTATATTTGTGAAAGTACTTACAATAATTTACCAGATTCGGCAAAATTTATTGATCAAAATGGAATCAAGGTAAACACTTGGACAAAAGATCAATTTAGTTTTAAGAAAAATCAGCCTAGTCTTACTATTTATAAAACCGGTTATTACTACAATATTTCTTGAAAGAATAAAATTTATAAGCCAATCACACTAATCCAGCACACTAATTTAAGCGTGATCTAAAAATACCCTTTTCGTGACCAAGGTTTGGTGCTAAGTAGTTTTCAAAATATTGAATATCATATAGTTATGAGTGAATAACTCGATGGTCCACACTAATTCCTCTATTTCCCTCCCTTCATAACTTCCCCAGGGCTCAATAACCTCGCATGATCCAAAAGCTCCACAATTGCCATGGTCTTGCGTGTTTTTAAATCACTTAAGCCTTTAATGATGGAGTAAGAGTCTTTTAATAAATAAAACACATTCGTTGTGAGGTTTAAGCTTTTTGGTTGATTGAATAATTTAGGCACTATTTGAGTTTGATATAAAACGTCAATCTCAGCAAAACTCTCCACATGAGTCGCTATGTTTCGATTACTTGCCATATTGACTATTGGTTCTTTTTGCGCATAACACCAAGCATCTAGTTGTTTAAATACTTTAGGGCTATTTTTTGTGATAAGTGTACTACTTAGTTGATATACAAATCCATCTACCTTCCAGCGCATGGTATTGTATAGTGCAAGTGCACTATCCCTTTTTGCCGGATTCGTTTCATTTTTGATCTGAGTAGTTAAATACAATTCTGTACTGTATTTAATTTCAATAAGCCTACTCATAAGGCCTTGTTGGGGCTGCGCTTGCGCACTTCCAATGTTCAATGTCATTATTAAATAAAGACATTTCATTTTGTAATTTATTATGTTTCTCATAGTTGTAAATTTTTATTGAAAGAATTTTTCGGTCCTCAACAACCCCTCGCTTTGTGGATTTTGATCATAGTCATTCTCCATTAAATCCATGTTCACAAGCTTTACAATGTCCTGCATGCTCGCATCATGCCCGTATTGGCTTAGGTTTTTGATTAGGTAATGCGTAAAGGCCCCATTGAACCTATTATTAATATACGCATCTGCACTTAACTGATGCGAAGCACATCCACTTAACAGTGCACCATGTAAGGGGATGGGTTCGGCACTGAGGCTTGCGGATGGTGCGATAGTGCCTTGTTGTGGTTCGTGATTAAATCTTCTAAACCTTGTATCTACAGCAATATGCTGCTTTCTGGATAGATCCTCCGAGTGGCAGCTATCCGATATCCATACAAAATGAACGCCTTTGGGGATGGTAGCAAAGATTTTGGCAAATTCCTTATCACTTATGGCAGTGTTAGTGGCATCCGCATCACTAAAGTCATAAGGGCAGATAATCTCATCTAAGCCGTCTTTTTCAAAAGTATGTCCTTTGCTAGGCAATTGTGCTCCGTGTCCGCTATAATGAAACAAGATTTGATCTCCTGCACTTGCTCCCAATAGCAACCAATTTAAATGATCTAAAATACCTTTTTTAGTGGCCCTGCTATCGGTCAATGTTTTAATATTTTCTTTTGTGTAGACCTTGTTTTTTGTAGTAATAAAATATTCCATATCTACAATATCATTAATGCATCCCCTTAAATTATTATTAGGATTTGGGTAGGCATTGATCCCTACAAGTAGTGCTTTGTTATTCATACATAAATGGTTTGATTGATTAAATCTAGTATTAAAATAGGCTTTACCAAATTTTAATTTTATATTTATGAAGGTGGATGAAACACACGCATAGAAAGGATTCTAGGCGATTGTAGCAAACAATTGCTACGCTTGATTCACTACTTTTTCTAATTGAAAATATTCTAAAAAATAATTTATGATACAAACCAGTCGCATGCCTTTATTCAAGAGTTTATTGCTTTTTTGCATTGCTTTTGTTTTATTTTTTACCACGGCACCTATTGGTTTTTTGTATGCGGTCATCCGTCAAAGCTTAGTAAAAAGAGTGCACTCACTCTCTGTCTATTTTTTAGAACTAGCATTGGCTTTAGACAATGCAGGTAATGTACTCATGCAACATGTGTTAAACGATGCGCTTTTAATTAAAAATAAAAACACCTATTTGTTTGGAAACAAGATGGAAACCATTAGCAGCGTCATTGGTAAAAACCTAGTCACCCATACCCTTAGTCCAGCGGGACTTTTGTTAAATACCTTTTTACATTGGATAGATAAAGACCATTCCTTGAACTCTATCAATTATGAGGTAAAGCTTTGGAAGGCAAAACAGGCAACAAATAACCTCTAAAAGATTGATTATCAATAAATTTATATTATTTATTCATTATTTTGTAACGGGTGCGCGTATTTTGAACCCTTTTGCTCCCTAACTTTACATCAGATTAACTAGATTTAATTCATCTCTTCAAACCCACCCCCCTAAGATTTGATTGAACACAAAACAAGTATGTTTAAGATTAACAACTTCAGTATTGTACCTAAGTACGTAATTTTTTTATTAGACTTAGGCGCCACTGTGACTGCATTATTCATCGCAATTTTGATTCAACAAAATGTGTCATTAGCTGCTACTAATTGGTCGCATGTATTGAATGCCACTTTTTTAATGTTGTTGGTGAATGGATTGGTGTTTTCTGCCACAAAATCTTATACGGGTATTGTGCGTTATACTGGTGTGCAGGATGCGCTGCGCATTGCGATTGCCGTGGGTTTATCTTCTTTTATTATTTTAGTAATTAACACCGTAGCACTTGGTGTTAGTTCTATTTTGTCCATGACTACTTTGGTCATTGTATTATACACCATTTTTAGTTTTTTATTCTTGATAAGTTATAGGGTATTGATTAAATATCTTTTTGCTTATGCCAAGAATTATAAAATGCAAAAAAAATCGGTGGTGATTTTTGGAGCTGCAGCGACTGGTGTGGCAACACAGCGCGTACTTGAGAACGATGGCCTTGCCAATATCCAAGTGATAGCTTTTATTGATGATGACAGAAAAAAGGGTAGCAAAAACTTAAATGGTGCACCCATTGTTTCATTCAATGAATTTAAGGAGATGGTGGCCATTAAGCCTGTGGATGAATTAATTATTGCGACTTATACCTTACCTACCAAACGTAAAAACGAGGTGGTTGATTTTTGTTTAGACCATGACATTAAAGTATTGAGTGTACCAGCTTATTCTAAATGGGCAGAAGGTAAGTTCTCTAGTAGACAATTACAGTCTATTAAAATTGAGGACTTATTGGAGCGTGATCCAATTCAAATTAATAATAACGAAATTAAAGCACAGATTAAAGGCAAACGTATTCTAGTGACCGGTGCTGCAGGTTCTATTGGTTCTGAGATTGTGCGTCAATTGATTCCTTATAGCCCCGAAGTGATTATTTTATGTGACCAAGCCGAGACGCCATTGCATAACCTTGAACTTGAATTAAAAGAAAACGGTACACGTATAAATTGCATTAGTTATTTGGCGGATGTTACTAACAAGACAAGGATGCAAAAACTATTTGAGGAATTTGAGCCTCAATATGTCTACCATGCTGCTGCCTATAAGCACGTTCCTATGATGGAGCTTTGTCCTACCGAAGCTGTGCGTAATAATGTGATTGGTGTAAAAATAATTGCTGACTTATCTATACAACATAAAGTAGAGCGTTTTGTGATGATCTCTACCGATAAAGCGGTGAACCCAACCAACGTAATGGGCGCCTCTAAGCGTATGGCGGAGATGTATGTGCAAGCCTTATCCAATCAACCAGAATTAGCTACTAAATTTATTACCACTCGTTTTGGTAATGTGCTTGGCTCTAATGGTTCCGTAATCATTCGTTTTAAAGAGCAGATTGAAAAAGGCGGACCAGTGACTGTGACGCATCCTAATATCACAAGGTACTTTATGACCATCCCTGAGGCTTGTCAATTGGTATTGGAAGCAGGTAGCATGGGTAATGGAGGTGAGATATTTGTATTTGATATGGGTAAGCCAGTGGCCATTGCAGATTTAGCACGTAAGATGATTCGTTTATATGGCTTGATCCCTAATATTGATGTGAACATTACTTACAGTGGTTTACGTCCTGGTGAAAAACTATACGAGGAATTGTTGAACGATGCAGAAAATACGACTCAGACCTACCACGAAAAGATTTTAATTGCTCAAGTGCGTGAAGTATCCTTTGAATTGGTGAAACAAAACACTTTAGAACTAGAAACTATTTTAAGCACCACCAACGACGAAATGTTATTGGTAGGTAAAATGAAGGAATTAGTTCCAGAATACATCAGTAACAATAGTATCTATCAGCAATTAGATAGCAAGGTGATTTCGATTTCGAATTAATACTAAGCTATTCCTTTCTTCAACTTTAGCATTTAAATACATTATATTACATATTATAATTACATATAATATAGAATATTTCCTAAATATAATAGCAAATTTTTATATTCTTATTAAAATATATATATATTGCAATACATATGATTATTAAAAATTGAACTCTAAATTTAGTTTAGCTTTTTAATATTCATTTTAAATTATTTAAAAAATAAAGTATGAAAAAAATTATTTTAAGCTTGTTTGTTACCGTGGTAACAGTTCTAGCATCTTCGCATGCTATTGCGCAGAAAATTGAAGCGCAATCTTCAAAGTATGTAAGAAATGGGATGTCTTTTCATTTTGTAACACCATCTGGGTTTTCTAGTGGTATAGTTAATGCAATTAAAGTTCCAGGAAAGTACGATGACAATTCTTTTGGAGATAACGCACTTAATGTAAATTTATCTAACCTTACTTCTGATCAAAATAGTAAGCAAAAGAAAGGGAATACATCTATCGAAATAGAAGCTAGTTCTGATGATTATAAATTAATTGAACAAGCTGTTCAACAACAAAAAATTGCAAATAAAATTTTATCAAACATCTTATTAGATGAGAATGGTAAGATTAATTTTGATAAAACAATTTTCAAAAGAGGCGAGTACAATGCAACTGATAAAGATGCTATTCAAGCAGCCGCTTCTAACAAGGGTAAAAGTAAGATCTTTACCGATGCGATTACAAATGTTTTAAATAATATTTATTTAGTTGTAAATCAAACAGGTGCAATTACCAATTCAACCTCAAAAGATGTAACTACTTATTCAGTTCCATTTAAATCATATTTATTACAAGTTGATTTAGCAAGTTTGTTAAATACCTTGGAATTTTATGATAAATTTCCTACTGATAAGAATATCACTAAAGAATTGAATGATTATAAATTTAGCATAAAACTTTTATCTGTATCTAATGGCATTGGCTCTACAACAGATCAAGATATTGAATTAAACGGTTTGAAAGTAGTTAAAAAGCCAAAAACTGAACAACAAATTTATGTTGATTTAGCTACTTCTACAGTTGATCAAGGTATAATTGACCATGCTAATAATTATGAAGCTTTAAAAGTTAAAACACCAGTTTTTTCAACTGGCCCTATTACTGCTAAGATTGGAAAAAAAGAAGGATTGAGAATTGATGATAGATTTGAGGTTTTTGAAAATAGAATGTCTGAAAAAACTGGCGAAAAATCTGCAACAAGAATGGGTTATTTGAGAGTTGGAAAAGTTGGAGATAATGAATCAGTTGCAGATGGTAATTCTGAAGTGTCAAAATTTTACAAAGCACCTGCAAGAAGAGTTGAAAAAAACATGATTTTAAAAGAAATCCCAGAAACAGGAATTCAAGTTGGTGCTGAAATAGCATTTGGAGAGTCTAGTTATTTGGAAAGGGGAAGAATCAAAACAAAGAGTGTTGTAATGCCTTTGTTAAATATTGATTATGTTACACATTTACTTAAAGGTAATAGAGCAGGAGTAAGTCTTGCCATTAAGGACGGTAAACCAATAGCATTAGCTGAAGTTAGACAAATATTACAATTAAATAGATTAACATTTACACCTGGGGTTGGATATTTATATTATTTAGAAACTGAGGAAAACGAGGATCCAGGCGGTTTATCTGCTAGCTTTAAAATTGGTTTAGAACTTGGTAAAAACTTCCAGATTAATTTAGGTCCAAGATTTATTGCAGATGCCGCTTCCGGTGATCTTAGTGCTTATTTTGGTCTAGGTATCAGAGTATTTGGCTTCTAATTTATAAAGGTCTCATTTATAGATGGTCCCAAGTTTTAAAACTAGTTTAATTCTTGGGACCATTTTTAAAATATATCTATGAAAAAGTTTATTTGTTCACTTCTTTTTATTTTTTCATTGATTAACGTCAATGGACAAAAAACCATTTACGGATTTGTTGATTTAAAACCAGTATATAAGTATACCGACTCATATAATTGGGACATTTTCGAAGTAACTAGTTATGGGTCAGGTTCAATTGAAGCATTAAGCGACAACGCAAAATCTAAATTGTTAATTGAGCTATTTGAAAATGGTTTCTCAGGAAAAAAATTAATAAAACCTCTCGGTTTAAATTTAAATAATAATATTTTAAATGATGAATCTAAATTAAATACTATTATAAATGATACAAGTTGCCTAATTAGTATTTATAATAAAAATATAAAACCAATTTTTCTTTCAAAACGAAAACAATATTCAAAAACATTTATAGTAAGAATAAATACTAAGAATGTTTTAATTAAATTAAAATCATAACAAATGAATAAATATATACTTATCCTAGGTTTTATTTTTTACAGTGTTACTAATGTTACTGCACAAAATACAACATCTGATTTTTTGGCAAATAATTATGAAGTTCAGTTTTTAAAATCAACAGGAGTAAGCGGGACAATAGTTTTTAAAATTTATGCATATGGTAGAAATCAAGATCAGGCAGTTCAAAATGCGAAATCTGATGCACTAAAAGCAGTTATGTTTAAAGGTATTCCTGGTTCAGATTTGAAAGACCCAATGATTACAGATTTGTCAGTTATTGAAACACAAAAAGCATTTTTTACTACTTTTTTTGAAACTAATCAATACCAACAATATATTGCTATCTCGAGTGATGGATCAATTGATGGCGAAGATATTTTTAAAGTTGGAAAAAAATACAAGGTAGGTGTAGTTGTTTCAGTTCAGAAGGATAATTTGAGAACTTTACTTGAAAAAGCAGGTATTATTAAAAGATTAGATTCAATATTTTAAACTAGAAATCCATGAAAAATACATTAAAAATTTTCATTTTTGCTTTCGTTTTATTACTTATTCATAATAAGTCTATAGGACAAGCAAAAAAGCCTACAATAATGGTTATACCTTCATCCACTTGGTGTACGAAAAATAAATTTATAACCGTTGTTGATAATCAAGGTAAAAAAGAAGAAGTAAATGACTATGAGAGGGCAGTAAGAGAGAGCACTGACCTGATGGCAACTCTAACTTCTATTGGTGGTTTTTTTACTAAAAGAGGTTTTGAGCCTAAACTATTATCAGCTGTTTTAAGTTCATTAAAAACTCAAAGTGCAGAAGATATGTTAACTACCAATAAATCTGGTTCAGAACTGTCAGAAAGCGCACTAGATAAACTTAAAAAAGTTGCAAAATCTGATATAGTTGTGGAGATTGATTGGGAAATACTGCAAAAAGGACCATACAAATATGTTAATTACATTTCTTTTGCATCTGATGCGTATACTAGTAAGCAGATTGCCAAAAGCAATGGTGTTTCTGAACCGGATGCTGCATCGCCAGTCCCATTGATGATTGAAACTGCAGTCTTAGCAAATATGGATAATTTTCTTGCAGAATTACAAACACATTTTGATAAGCTTGCAGTTGAAGGTAGAGAGGTGATATTACAAATAAAAAAATGGGATAGTTTTGATGGCGATTTAGAGAGTGAATATGAGGGTAAAGAATTAAATGAAATTATAGAAAATTGGGTTGCTGAGAATACTGTTAAGGGAAGATTTTCTTTGGCTGATGCTACTGAAAATATGATGAATTTTGAACAAGTAAAAATTCCATTATATGATGAAAAAGGTAGAGCAAATGATACAAGAAGTTGGGCAAGAGGTTTACAAAAATATTTGAAAGAAAAATATAAAATTGAATCAAAGCTAACTACAAGAGGTTTGGGCTCCGCAGGTATTGTTATTGGTGAAAAATAAAATCATTTTTTATGAAAAAAATACTTCCTTTATTATTATCATGTATTTGTATTTTAAATACATCATATTCTCAAAATAACTATACAAAAAGTGATGATGCTGCAAGAATTGTAATTTCATCGTATGTCCCTGAACAAGTAGAAGGGCTATCTGATATTTCAATTCAAAATTTGTCTAATAAGTTAGATCAAATCACTACAAATGCTGGTATTGGTGGTAGTTACTCAAGGTTCATTATTACACCTAGTGTGAACATACTAGGCAAAGAGATTACACCAACTGCACCTCCAATGACAGCTGTATCAATGAGTATTACTTTTTATATAGGAGATGGCGTTGAGGGGACTAAGTTCGCTAGTTATTCAATAAATGCTAAAGGCGTTGGTAATTCTGAAACGAAAGCATATTTATCTGCATTCAAAAATATTAGAGTCAACGATCCTGGATATGCTCAATTCCTTGAGACAGGTAAGAAAAAAATTATTGAATATTATAATTCAAAATGCGACTTTATATTAAAAAATGCATCTAGTATGGCTGATAGAAAAGAATACGACAATGCAATATCTACTTTAACAGAAGTGCCTGAAGTTTGTAAAGAATGTTATGACAAGTCTATGGACTTAAGTGTTAAAATATTTAAAGATAAGTTGGATAATGAATGTCAAGTAAATATCACTAAGGCCAATGCTGCTATTGCAAAAGACCTATGGGATGAAGCTGCAGATTATATTTCATCATATACTCCAGATATGAAATGCTATGCAGACGTAAAAAAACTACTTGACAAAATTGCTGACCATAGATGCGAGGTTTCACTTGGTAAGGCAAAAGGTGCATGGGCTTCGAGAGACGTAGAAACTACAAGTGTATACTTATCCGAAATACCAACGGATTCTAAATGTTACCTAGAGGCAGAACGAGTGGGAAATGAAGTTAGGGCCTGGGTAAAAGAAAAGGATGGAAGAGAGTGGAAGATGACTCAAAAAATCCAACAAGACGAAGTAGATTTACGTAAAGAAGAACTTGATGTTCGCAAAAAAGCAATATCTGCTGCAAGGGACGTTGGAATCGCTTATGCTAAAAATCAACCTCGAAGAATCTATAATTATACTGTAATTAGAGGTTGGAGGTAGAAATACTTTAAAACAAATACTTATTTAAAACCCGATAACATGTTTATTGGGTTTTTTGTTATTGAAGGAGGTGATTTCGATTTCGAATTAATACTAAGCTATTCCTTTCTTAAGACAATCTTATAAATACGCATTCTATTATCAAATTCTGATTTGCTTGATACAATTATATCATAATCAATATTAAGGGAGGCCTTAAAAATTAAATTGATATTGTTGATTTTAGTATTTTTTTGCCTGATATTATGACTGTAATCCAATCCCTTAACTTCGGTCAGGTTCATAATTTGAGAGGTAGATGCACCTAGTGGATTTTGTAATAATACCTTAAGGATTTTAATTTCTCTTTCATCTAAATTAATCAAGGTGTTTTTATAAAAAATCTTATCATTTTTAACAGTAATATATTTATTCACTAAGTCTGTTTTTCTTCTATTTTTATTATAAATAATAAATCCTCCTATAGCAAGCATAAATGAACCAATAAATAAGATGAGGTTTTTATTCTGATCAAAAAACCCAGCGCTATAAAGCTGTTTTTCTTCTACGTACTCGCCTAAAAAGTCATCTTTTTTTCGAATATAAAGCTCTAATTTACTTTTGATTGGATTATTGATTATGCAATAAATAAAGTCTTTATTATAGATGGGCAAAATATTATCTGCTATTTTTTGAATAAAATCGGTTTTTTTATATTTTTTTACTGAATTATTTTCAATATCAATTACGGAAATCAATCCCTTTTCATTGAGATTTATTAATTTATTTTCCATTTGAAAATACTTAAAACTAGATAAATGTTCATCTTTATTAGTTATCCCTATTTTCTTCCATGCATTATTTTTAAAATTGAATTGCCATAGTTCATTTAATAAATTATTTTTTTTACGATCTTGCCTGTCTATATAGTATCCATTGAATACATAAAAATAATCACCCTTAATCATAGAAAAATTGGCACTTGTACCAATAGGCATTTCTTTATTTTTGAGAGGATTGATTAATTCCCAAGATTTTAAGGTGGTATCATAATAGGTGATAAAGTCCCTATTTGAGAAAAAGCCATATCCACCATACTGGTGAATTAGATTGTTATATACAAACAATGACGAGCCAAATTGAAGGCGGTGAGCATAGGAATTGTCAATCTTCCTAAATAGACCATTAACGTATTGAATGATTCCACCACCTATATTTTCAACAAAATAGATGGATGATTTAACTACAATAGGTCTATAATTGGTGACGATACCTATAATGTCTAAACTAGAGTCTTTTTTTGAGTATAAGACGGTATCAAGTACTCTTTGTTCATTTATCCCATATTTGATACAATAGGTCTCACAATAGAGTAATAAATAGCTGTTTTTGCCCGAATCAATAATTATCATTGATTTTAGAGCACTATTATCAAATGATAAACTTTGTCCCTTCGTAGGTTTTTGGATAAAGCATAATAAAATTGGCAAACAAAAGAGTAACCTAAGCTTATATATTTTCATTTTACATAATTAGCATTGAAATACAGTATTATAAACATTATAATAATCATATATACATATTTATTGTACTAACGTAAATATATAAATTTATTATATACAATATTAAAAAATATAGTTGTATTGCAATACATATATTATAATTATAAATACAAAGAACATGCGTATAATTTGTTTGTTTAAATAAAGAAAATATTTTTTAAACAAATTAACAAACACATTATGAAAAAAATTAATGTAATTCTATGCATAGCTGCATTTTCAATGTTAGCTATAGGTTGTGCTAAAGATGGTGCTACTGGTCCTGCCGGTGCAACTGGCCCTGCTGGCCCTGCTGGTGCTACTGGTTCAGCTGGTCCTGCTGGTGCTCCAGGCGCTACTGGAACTGCGAATGTCATTTATTCAGATTGGTTCAACTTTAAGTTATCCGATTACAAAGACACAACCATGTTTCATATCAAACAAAATGCTTTAAGGGCAATCAAATTAGCTCCATCTTTAACTGCTACGCATCTTTCAAGTGGTGTGATTTTATCGTACATGGCACATAAGCCTTTAACCTCCCAAAATTGGTTTTTATCATTACCATATATTTTTGACGGCGGCGATTATAATTTTCAAGTAAGTTTTACACCTCAGACAGGTAAATTTATTTATCACTGGATACAAGACGGCGGTCTTGAGGATTATACAAAATTTAGTAGCAATCCTAATGATTGGTTTGAAGCTGAGTTAGCTCCTGCAGATATTTATTTTAGATATGTAATCATCCCAGGTGGTACTAAAGCTACATCTAACGTTGCAAATACAGGTTATACCTTAACGCAACTACAGTCTATGAAGGGAGAACAGATTGAGAAAATCTTTAAAATTCCTTCTAGAGGAACTAACATGCCAAAATAGGATTTAATACTACAAAAGTATAAACATTACTTCCTGTTTTAAACCCGATAAGTTGCTTATCGGGTTTTTTGTTTCAGTATATTTGTATATGCATCAGCGCGTAAATATTTTAGGTACACAGGTAAGTTCTATTACTGCTTCGGATTTATTTTCTGATTTTAAAACTGCGATTCAAGCAAAAAAATTAATGCAAGTGGCTATTACGCCCGTTAATTCTATTCTTGCTGCCTATAAAAATCCGCAAGTGCAAGACGCATACAATACTTCTGATTATGTACTTTGTGATGGCATACCTGTTAAATGGGCATCTACATTTTTAAATACACCAATTTTAGAGCGCATTACTGGATTAGATTTACTACCTAGTCTTGTTGCTTTTGCTGCCAACGAAAACTTTAGTTTGTTTCTCTTAGGTGCTTCGCCTGGTGTGGGTGAAAAATTAAAGCAAGTGATTTTACAACAATATCCTAATTGTAAGATAGTAGGTATTTATGTTCCTCCTTTCATGTCAGTTTTTGACGCTGCAGAAAATAAAAAAATGGTGGATGCCGTGAATGCAGCTGCACCAGATATTGTACTCATAAGTTTAACTGCGCCTAAACAAGATTTGTGGATCACACAAAATAAAGCACAACTACATCCTGCATTGTATGTGGGCATTGGCGGTGCTTTTGAAGTAATGGCTGGATTAGCAAAACGTGCACCTAAGTGGATGCATGGCGCCGGGCTTGAATGGCTGTTTCGTTTAATCCAAGAACCCAAAAGAATGTACCGCCGTTATTTAATTGAGGCGCCTTTATTTATTCCATTAATTTTAAGACAGAAATTTTCTTCTAAGAAATAATAAGAACCAAGACTGCCAGTACTCGCTTCGCTCGCACTGTCTTCTTCCGTTTTGAACTTACTCAAACCCTTTCAAACTATCACGCTTCGCGTGACAGTTTAGGTTCTTCATCTCTCACCAACTTACGAAAGCAAGCTTTCGACGTTGTCTCAAAATGAAGAACCCCCAACACTGCGTATTGAGGGTTTGTGGTCTCGCCAAGAATCGAACTTGGATCTAGTGTTTAGGAAACACCTATTCTATCCATTGAACTACGGGACCATCGAACCACTGGGATCCGAGTCTTAACTAGGCCTAAAGACCGTTTAAGGAGGACAAAAATAACTATTCTTTTTAAAGCACCCATACTTTATCCCTGCGGCTCATTATTATGCTATAA